>Ga0209025_1001747_pt1 | contig 26087 bp, 16 predicted proteins | sample AraplaMF_Col_mLB_FD_184256 | JGI IMG/M metagenome (GOLD analysis project Ga0209025, IMG submission 184256) | Arabidopsis root microbial communities from the University of North Carolina, USA - plate scrape MF_Col_mLB (SPAdes) (version 2) | ecosystem: Host-associated > Plants > Roots > Endosphere... | reverse complement strand
CGGCATCCCGGTCGGCAAGATGTTGCGCGACCAGGCCGAAAGCGTGATGCGCATGGAGTCCGTGCTGTGCGGCCGCATACGCGGCCAGGACCACGCCATGCACCAGATCGCCGAAGTGCTCAAGACGGCCAAGTCCGGCCTGCGCGACCCGCAGCAGCCGCTGGGCGTGTTCCTGCTGGCCGGCCCCTCGGGCGTGGGCAAGACCGAGACCGCGCTGTCGGTGGCCGACATCCTGTTCGGCGACGAAAAATCCACCGTCATCGTCAACATGAGCGAGTTCCAGGAGAAGCACAACGTCAGCCGCCTGATAGGCTCGCCCCCCGGCTATGTGGGCTACGGCGAGGGCGGGGTGCTGACCGAGGCGGTGCGCCAGCGCCCCTACTCGGTGGTGCTGCTCTACGAGGTCGAAAAAGCCCACCTCGACGTGCTCAACCTGTTCTACCAGGTCTTCGACAAGGGCATGCTCTCCGACGGTGAAGGCAAGGACATCGATTTTTCCAACACGGTGATCTTCCTGACCTCCAACCTGGCCACCGACGTCATCACCGAGATGACGGCCGGCGAGGACAAACCCGACGCCGCGACCTTGCTCTCGGCCATACGGCCCATCCTGTCGGCGCACTTCAAGCCGGCGCTGCTGGCGCGCATGACGGTGATCCCTTATTTCACGCTGGCGCAGGACGCGCTGGCCGGTATCGTGCGGCTCAAGCTGGACAAGATCGTCAAGCGCCTGGCGCACAACAACAAGATGCGCTTTACCTACAGCGACGCCGTCGTCACGCAGATCGCGGCGCGTTGCACCGAAGTCGAAACCGGCGCGCGCAATGTCGACTTCATCCTGCGCAGCACCATCATGCCGCTCATGTCCCAGGAAATCCTGGCGCGCATGAGCACTGGCGTGCAGGCCGGCGAGGTCAAGCTCGGCCTGGACGCGGACTCCGGATTCACGGTCGAATTTTTCGACGCGCCCGTTGCCGCCGCGAGTTGACTGGCGGCTGACGCAATGCAGAAAGAACACAGAGGGAATTTATGACTTCGCTTGATAAAAACCTGAACGCCGGCAACAAACGGTTTTCGTTCGCTTCCAAGGCCTACCCCGCGGACAAATTTTCCGTGGTGAAGATGGAGGGCTATGAGGCCATCTCCGCCAACTTTTCTTTTGAGTTGACGCTGGTGTCGGACGATGCGTCCATCGACTTCGAAAAAATGCTGTCGAACCCGGCAACCTTCACCCTGTATGCCGCGGGCGGAAACATGGATACGCCTTACCACGGCGTGCTGTCCGAATTCGAGCAGTTGCACCAGACGGGGGATCTGGTCTTTTACCGAGCGGTGCTCGCGCCGCGCTTTCAGCGCCTGAAGCTTTACCGCACGTCGGACGTTTACCTCAACGACCAGACCATCCCCGAAATTCTTGAGGAGGTCATCAAGGACAGCAAGGAAGCGGGACTCACTTCGGCCGACTACGAAAAGAAGCTCAGGGGAAGCTACCGCAAGCGCAGCTTTGTCTGCCAGTACCAGGAAACCAACCTGGATTTCATGACCCGCTGGATGGAAAAGGAAGGCATTTACTTCTACTTCGACCACAGCGGCAGTGCCGAGAAGCTGGTCATGGTGGACGACACCGCAGTCCAGCCTGCGGATGTGCTCGGCGTGACCTACCGGCCGGTCGAAAACATGGCCAGCGGCGCCGCCAAGGATTCCGTCCAGAGTTTTCTCTGCCGGCAAAAGCCCCTTCCCAAACAGGTCATCCTCCAGGGGTTCAACTACGCGAGCGCCGCCGTTGCCTTGAAGGAGACGGCACTCGTATCGGATAGCGGCGCCGGCGACGTGATGCTGTATGGTGAGAATTTCCTGACTCAGGACGAGGGCCAGCGCTATGCCAGATTGCGCGCACAGGAAATCCTGTGCGGCGGCAAGGTGTTCAAGGGTGAAGCCACCGCCGTCGGCGTGCGCAGCGGCTACTTCATGCGCATGGCGGCCCATTACCGTCCCGACTTCAATGGCCAGTACCTCGTCACCGAGGTGTGGCACCACGGCTCCCAGGCCGGCGTACTGTTGGCGGGCCTGGAAACCTCCTACGGCGGAAAGCCCGGCGAGACCGATTACCACCTGGAGTTCCAGGCCATTCCCTCGGCCGTGCAGTTCCGCCCGGCGCGGTCCATGATCCGGCCCCACGTGGCGGGCACCATCAGCGCGATCATCGATGCCGAAGGCAGCGGCCAGTACGCCGAGATGGATGAGTTCGGCCAGTACAAGGTGCAACTGCCCTTCAGCCGCACCGGCAAGGCCCCGAACAAGGGCTCGGCGCGCATCCGCATGGCGACCCCTTATGCGGGCCACGGCCACGGCATCCATTTCCCCATGCACAAGGGCGCGGAAGTCCTGCTCTCCTTTGTGGACGGCGACCCCGACCAGCCGGTGATCGTCAACGCGGTTCCCAACTCGGAGAACCCGAGCATGGTGAACAACAGCAACCCGGCGCAGAGCCTGGTTACCACTGCGGGCGGCAACCAGATCCTGATGGACGACACCCAGGGCAAGGAGGTGGTCTACATCACCTCGCCGTTCAACAACAGCGCGCTGGTGATCGGCAATCCGGAAGGCCGCCGCAGCACCGTGGGCAAGGACGGGAAAGACGGCAAGGATGGTGCCGCAGGGGCTACCGGAGCCACGGGTGCTACCGGCGCAACTGGCGCGAAAGGAGACAAAGGAGACAAAGGAGACAAAGGAGACAAAGCGGATTCCGGCGGCACCAAGGAATACCCCGGCATCTTCGCTTCCACCGGCGGCAGCTCCGAGAGCATCACCCTGGGCACCAGCAATGCGATCAAGCTGGGCTTTAACAACACCATCGGGCTGTCGGTGGACAACTCGGTGACGGCTTCGATCGCCAACAAGATCAGCGTGGGCACAAGCACGGCCGTGTCTTATGGCGCGGACATGTCGTGGAAATTCGGCCGAAGCGTCAGCATCGATGACTCGGAGAGCATTTCCCTGAAGGACGTGGCGCGCCTGCAGGGCAACGAGGGTGTGGAAATTTCCGGTGGACAGGCTGCGTTGCTGTCGGCGGCCGTTGCTTCGGCAAAAACAACCATCAAGACGGCTCTGAAGCTGACCGTGGGCTTCAACCTGGCCAGTGCCGTTGCCGCGGGCCTCGCCATGAACCGCGCCTCGAAGATGGACGACAAGGGAAAACTCGCCTTTAACGACACCAGCGCGGGCCACTGGGCGGCGCGAGGCCTGGGGATTGCGTCGGGCGTCGGAACAACGATCGCGGTCAACAGGGTGCTCGCCGGCTTGGCCGCTTCATTGGCTGAATTGACCAAGCCAACAGCGGCTTACACCAGCCAGATGAAGCTCAACAATAACGGGATTGACATGACTGCGACACCTTTTGCCCAGGTCACGCAGGGCAGGGTGCAGTTGCACACCGACAAGGTCATCGTCAGTGCGGGTGCCCCGAATCCGCCTATCGGCCCCCAACTGCCGTCCAAACTGGCCGGCGCGGCCATAGAGGTGACGCCCACCAACATCAACCTGACAACTCAGGTGACGGTGCCTCCTACCGCCACCTCCCTGGACCTGACAGCCGTATCAGGCGAACTGGCCACCTTGAACCCGGCCGGTGAAATCAGCCTGACGCAGCCCGTCGGGGGCAGCGTGAAGCTTGCCGCCGCCGGCTTGACCGCCACTTCCGGCGTTTCGGAGCTCAAGCTTGATATAGCCGCCGGCGCGACGCTGACCGGCGGCGCCGGCAAGGTGGAAGTCAAACCCACGGAGGTCAAACTGGAATGTGCCGCCTCTTCCATTGAGGTCACGCCGCTAAGGGTCGCCATTAACGGGCCTGGTGACGCAGGCATCCGGTTTTACAGCGTCAATGTCATGCTGGATGGCAACCTGATTCAGCTGGGTTGAGCGCGCAGCCATGAAAGTTTTCAAACCAGACTCGCTCGGCCTGTTGCATCGCGGCATCCGCTTTGCGCGCCAGAACCAGCTCTCGGTGGGCATGATGGCCTTCTTCGCGCTCGACGAAACGCCGGGCGCGGCGCTGCTGCCCGAAGCCCAGATGTGGAAAGTCGCGGCCGAGGCGATAGGCAGCGATGCCATCATGGACGAAGGCCTGCCCAAGCCGGCCGGCGAGTTTCTGGTGTTCGGCGCCGCGCATGCGCCTTCGGGCGTGGCCGCGCCCGAGGTGGCCGTCAGCGTGCAGGTCGGCAGCCTGTCCAAAACGCTGCGCGTCAGCGGCGACCGGCATTTCAACGCGCTGGGCATCGCCAGCGCGCCCAAGCCGTTCACGCGCATGGCGATCAGCCCGCAAACGGCTTTTGGCGGACCGGACTCTGCCGACAATCCGGTCGGCAAGGGCCTGGTCAAACTCAAGAACGCCGACGGCAGCGAGGGCCTGCCCTTGCCGAATGTGGAGCACATGGCAAAGCTGGTGCTGCGGCCCGGTGATGAAGCGCCCGCCGCTGGTTTCTGGTCGCTGTCGCCCGACTCGCCGCTGCGCAAGCGGCAGCTCGGTACTTTCAACGACGCCTGGCTTAAAACAAGCTGGCCGCATTTGCCTGACGACACCCAGCCCGCTTATTTCAACGTGGCGCCGCTAGACCAGCGCCTGGGCGGGTTTTTCCGCGGCGATGAAAAAATCGTGGTCCACAACATGCACCCGCAGCGCGCCGTGCTCAGCTCGGCCCTACCGCAGGTCCGCGCGCGCTGTTTCATCAACCGGCGCGCGGCCGGCGGTGAAGAGTTTGTCGAGGTCACGGCGCGCGCCGAAACCGTCTGGCTGTTTCCGGGGCAGGGCTGTGGCATCGTGCTGTTCCGCGCGCTGGCCACCGTGGCCGACGAGGATGCCGACGATGTGCTGCACCTGCTGGCCGACTGGGAAGACCTGCGCAGCGCGCCGTTGCCGCTGGCGCATTACCACGACATGTTCCTGAAGCAGCTGGCCCCCCAGGCCGCGGTGGCCGCGGAGCTAGCGCCGCCTGCCGAAGCGCCGCAAGCGGCCGCGCCTGCAGCGGCAGCGGCCGCCGCCATGCCGGCCTTTGGGGCCGTGGCCGTGCCTGCCGTGGCCATGCCCGCGATGGACCCGGCGCTGGTGCAGGTCAGGGAAGAGGCCATGGCGCTGGAGCGCCAGGTGCGCGACCTGATGCGCCAGCACGGCATCACCGAAGCCGACATGGCTCCCCACCTGCAGCCCCCGGTTGAAGGGCCGGCCCCTTCGCTGGCCGAGGTCGAGAAGATGGCCCAGGACCTGCAAGGCGAGGTCCGCGAGCTGATGAAAAAACACAACATCAGCGACGCCGACATTGCCGCCGCAACCCCGCCGCCTGCAAAGCCGCCCTCGGGAGATATTGGTGAACTGGAAAGTGCCGTCAAGGACCTTGAGGCACAGACGCGGGATGCCATGCGCAAGAGCGGCATCACCGAGGCGGATGTCCAGAAGCAGCTCGATTCCCGGCCGGAGCTTGCCGTGCCAGGCGCCGGCAGCATCCAGGGGCCCGCGAACACCGGCCCGGTGTTCGCGGCGCTCGCCGCCGCGGGTGCGGCGGTCAAGTCCGCATCGGCCTCGGTGAAGCTGCCCTCCCTGCCCGAAATGCCGAAAATGCCTGAGGCAGCGGCCGCCGTGGCGCAGAAGCTGACGCGCGAGGAAGTGGTTGCGCGCCACGCGGCCGGCAAAGGGTTTGCCTCGCACGACCTTTCGGGGCTGGACCTTTCGGCGCTGGACCTCGCCGGCGCCGATTTTTCGGGGGCCTTGCTGGAAGGTGTCAATTTCGCCGGCAGCAAGTTGGCCGCCGCCAACTTCAGCGAGGCGCTGCTCCAAGGCAGTGACTTCAGCGAGGCGGATTTGCAGGGCGCGAAGTTAGTCGGTGCCGGCGCGGGACAAGCTGTGTTCAAGCAGGCACGCCTGGACGGCAGCGACATGGCGAAGGCCGATTTCACCGGGGCCGATTTTTCGGCGGCCAGCGTGGTGGGCGCCACACTCAGCGGCGCCGTCTTTGACGGCGCCAAAATGGCCGGGCTGAAAGCCGCCGGTTGTACCGCCCATCGCACCAGCTTTGCCGGTGGTGACCTGGCCGGTGCGGATTTTGCCCGCGCCACGCTGACAGGCGCCGGTTTCGCCGGTGCCAAGGTGGGCAAGGCGAGCTTTGCCGGTGCCAACGGCGACAACGCTGATTTCCAGCAGGCGGACGCCACCGGTGCGAACTTCACCAGCGCCAGCCTGCGTGCTTCGCGGGCCGACGGCAGCAGCCAGTTTGCCGGGGCGCAGCTGCCTGGGGCTCAGCTTGAGCGCGCGGCCTGGGGTGGCGCCATGCTGGCCGGTGCGGCGCTTGGCGGCGCGGTGCTCGACAACGCCGACTTCAGCGGTGTCAAGGCAGCAGGCGCCAATTTCGGCCGCACGTCCGCCAAGGGTACGCGCTTTGACAAGGCCGATCTGAGCGGCGCCGACTTCACCGGCGCGAACCTGCACAAGGGTTCGCTGCGCAAGGCCACGACCGAACGCACGCTGCTGCGCAAGGCCAACCTCTACGGCGTGGACTTTTATGACACCACGCCGACCATCGCCAGCCTGGAGGGCTCCAACATCGACCAGACCATTCTTCAGGTCAGAAAGCCGGTGGTTTGAATGGCTGCAGCAGGGGAAACACCATGGATGTAAAAGACGCGCTGGCCCAACTGGCCGAAAGCCGCCACCTGGCAGGCGCCGACCTGTCGGGTGCCGATCTGTCGGGTGTGGATTTCACGGGCTGCCACCTGGAGAAAGTACGCCTGGCAACTGCCAACCTGACGGGATGCAAGCTCGCCGGCAGCGTCTTGCAGGGCTGCGACCTCACGGGGGCCAATTTGACGGGAGCCGACTTGTCCACGGTCCAGATGCAGGATGGTTCGCTCGCGGGCGCTAATCTGCAGGGGGTCCATGCGTCACAGGCGAGCTGGGCCAAGACCGACATGAGCGGCGTCAAGGCAAAGGGCGCCGACTTCAGCCACGCAACGTTTGATTCGGCCGACCTGAGCGCCGCGCAATTTGCCGGCGCGAAGTTTTTCAAGGCGGCGTGCGACGGCTGCACGCTGGCCGGCACCGACTTCACCGGCGCCGACCTCACCCGCTGGGTGGCGACGGGCGCCGACCTGCGCAATGTGCGGCTTGAGCGGGCGCAACTGGTGCAGTCCTATCTGACGGATTGCAACCTGGAGGGCCAGCGTTTTGCAGGCTGCAACCTGACCATGGCCATTTTCAATGGCTGCAATCTTCAGGCCGCCGATTTGTCGGGGCTGGCGCTGGACCGGACCAGCTTTATGGGCGCCCAACTGCAAAAAGCCCAACTGGCCGGTGTGCAGGGCAAGTACACCGCCTTGATGAACGCCAGCCTGGTGGGCGCCAATCTGAGCGCCGCGGTCTTCGAAATGGCGGACGCCAGCGATGCCGACTTCAGCGGCGCGCGTTGCGATGGCTCGCGCTGGCATATGTCGGTCATGCAGCGCATCAAAGCCGCCGATGCCAGCTTTGCCAACGCGGGCCTGGTGTACTGCGATTTGTCGAATGCCGATGTGTCGAATGCCGACTTCAGCCGCGCTGACCTCGGCAACGCCAACCTGCACGCCTTGATTGACAAGGGCACGCGCTGGGACGGTGCAAACCGCCAGGGTGCGCGCGGCACCGACGAAAAACTTTTGCGTGCCGAGCGCTGGCAAGCCGCCTGAACATTTTTTTGAAAGAGAACACCATGTCGAATTCTTCCCAATCCTCCGCTCTCCCTCAGCCACAGACCAGCCCGGGCCTGGTGTCCGCCGTCGTGACCGGCCAGGCCGACAAATGGTTTTTCCTGGATGCGACCCCCGGTGCCGCGGCGGGCGCCGACCGAGCGCTGCGCGCCGAGAGCTGCCTGATCCAGCCCGAGTGCGGCGATACGGTGCTGGTCTGCCAGGGGGTCGCGGTGGGCCTGACCAGCGTGCCCTACATCCTGGCCGTGCTCTCGCGCGCCGATGCGCAGCACGGCGTGCTGGCGCTGCCGGGCGGCGCGCGCATACGCGCCGATGCGGGCGCGCTGGCCTTCGTCGCCAGCGACATCGAACTGGAGGCCTCGCGTAGCGTGTCCGTGAAGGCGCCGCAGCTTGACATGACGGCGGCGCAAGGGGAGTTGAGGTTCAATCGCCTGGCATCAACCGTCGGCGAGTTCAGCGCGAGCCTGGGCAGCGTACGCACGGTCGCGCAGGCCGTCACTTCCACCGTAGGCCGCCTGGTGCAAAAGGCGACCAACAGCTTCCGCTGGACGGAAAACCTCGACGAGTCCCGCGCCGGCCGCATGCGCCTGCAGGTGGCCGAGCGTTTTCACCTGAAGTCGCGTCACGCCAGCGTGGTCGCCGAAGGCCAGGTCAAGATAGACGCTGAAAAAATCGACCTCGGCTGAGCCGGCAGAAAAGGACGACAAACATGTTCGCAGTCACCAAACAAAACGGCCAGTGCATGGCCATGCCCGACGTTTGCAAGACACCCGCACCGCCGGCGCCGCCGGTTCCCATTCCCTACCCGAACATCGCGATGCCCATGATGGGCAACCCCTGCACCATGAAAGTCCTGATAGGCGGCATGCCGGCGCTGACCAAGGCCTCCAAGATCCCGATGAGCAACGGCGACCAGGGGGGGGTGGCCGGCGGTGTGGTGTCGGGAAAGATGATGGGGGAGACCGAGTTCATCATGGGCAGCATGAAGGTCAAGCTCGAGGGCAACCCGGCCGTCAAGCTTGGCGACCCCACCAAACAGAATGCCGGCAACGGCGTCGGCTCGGTGCTGGCGCCCAGCCAGGCGATTGTCATGATCATGGGCTGAGCCTTGCCAACAAGTCCCGGAGCAAAGGAAAAAAATGAAAACCGTCTGGATCACCGCGCTCAAGGAAGACCAGCCCCGCGTGGCCGCCGTGACGGCGGTGCTCAAACGCTATGGCCTGCAGTGCAAGGGGCATTTCTGGGTCGACCAGCCCGACAAGATGGCCTGGCGCGTCGCGCTGGATGCCTTGCTCGAGGCCAAGGCTGATGCCTGGCTGGTGCTGGTCGATGGCGACGAAATCAAAAAGCCCTCGGTGCGTTACGGCTTGTCGCTGATGGCCGCGGCCTTGCGCAGCGCGCGCGGCAGTGCGTCCATGCTCACGCTCTGGAACTCGCCGCCTGCCGCCGAAGCCGCGCTGCCGCCGCTGATGGCGCGGGCCGAGCTGCTGCTGGAGTCGGGCGCGAGCTGGCCCGCCAAAATCGTCGCCAAGGCCAATATGCCGGCCAAGGCGGCGCCGTCTGAATTCAGGCTCGACGTGCTGGGCAACGAACGCCTGGGCCAGTGGTTTGAGATCGGCCCGGTGGGCGGCGCCTGGGATGGCGTGGTCTTCGGCGTGACCGGCACGGATGTGGCCATCAATTTCCAGGCCGTGGGGCCCAAGGGCGCGCTGCCCGACAAGACCAGCCTCGAGTTCGCCCAGGAGGGTTTGCAGATCAAGGCAGGCGGGCGCGACTTCACGGCCTGGGCGGTGAGGAACACAGTGGGGGCCGACGCTTCTTATTTCGCGCGCGTCAAGGGCTCGCCTGAAGCCATCTTGTTTATGCCCTATGCGGAAGAAAGCGATGCGCCCGCAGACATCGTGTGGCTGACTTGAGGAGCCGCCCACAAAACCCTCCTGGCGTTGTTGCGCCGCCTTGCCGTGCTGGAGCACTGTCTGCGGCGGCGCGCCTGGCCAGGACCGCTTCGCTGGGTTTTGGGAGCGGCTCCGGGCTTTCTGGCTTAATCGACCCGCTTGCGTGCCGGGCCGGTGATGTCGCCGCCCGCGCTGATCAGCAGGGCTTCGCCCGGGTCGTAGGGCAGTTCGGCGACGCGCTCTTCGTCATTGAAGCGGTAGCCGACACGGTAAACCGACTGGCTGTGCGCTGTCTGCAGCCGCGAGCCGCACTGTTTGTCGCGCAAAAAGACTTCGACCGGGATGTCGTCGTCGGGCCCATTGGGTGGCTCGGGCGGCACTGCCGGCGGAAACACCATGTCCCACAGCGCCTTGCCGGCCAGTGCGCCGCCGGCCATGCCGGCGACAGTGGCGGCGGGTTTTTGCTTGCCGAGCTTGTCGCCTATGCCGCCGCCTATGACGGCGCCGGCCACGCCGCCGGGACCCAGCACGAAGCCGGCGCCGGCGCTACCGACCACAACCGGCACGGCCCAGCGTTTGTAGACGGCGGCCGTGGCATGGCGTTTGAGCAGGAAACCGCCCGTCAAGCCGCCCATGGCCGCGCCTATCAGGGGTACGGCATTGCGCAGCAGCCAGGGCTTGGCGTTGTTCTGGCGCACCAGGTATTCGCGTTCGGGAATCAGCACCTGCCAGCAGCTTTGCTCGACGCTGCTGGTGCTTGCCAGCGTGGCGTAGGCGTACAGCACGGGCGCTATCACAGGCGGGGGAGGGGGCTCGGTATCGGCCACGGGAGCGGGCGTGCTGTCCTGGGCAAAGGCCGGCAGTGCCGGCATCGCCAGCACCATGCAGATAAGCCCCGGGTAAATTGCCGCTCCAATTTGCATGGCTTATTATCTTCATTCCCCAATGAATTCACCAAAATTACCTTTATTAACGAGCAGGCAACACTTGGTTGAACAAAGGTCTAAGGGGGTGCATGTATCGCGGGGGGCCGGTGCCTGGCTGGCCCTGGGCCTGGCTGTGCTGGCAGCCGCGTTGCTGGGCGGCTGCGCCACGGCCAATTCCATGATGGGCGGCAACACGCGCAAGGAAGCCGTGGCCGAAATCGCCTGGAGTTTCGCGCGCAATGCCATCCTGTTGGAAGTCGAGGCCGACCCCCGGCTGAATGAATACAGTGGCGAAGCGCATACGCTGGTACTCGGTGTTTACCAGATGGAAGACTCCGCGGCCTTCTATAAATTGATTGCGGACGCGGCGCTGGTGGGAAAATCGCTGGAAAGCGGCAAGGGTGGTGAGGGATTTGTGCATTTCGCGCGCTACGTCGTGACGCCGGGCCAGCACAGCATCCTGCAACTGGACCGGGCGCAGAAAGCCAAGTTCGTGGGCATAGCGGCGGGTTATTACCAGATGGATGCCGCGCGCAGTGCGCGCTTGTTCGAGGTGCCGCTGACGATAGCGAGCGAGGGAATGGTCAGTACCACCTACAAGGCCGCGCCCGCGACCCTGGTGGTGCGCCTGAACTTCGGCCCGGACGAGCTGCTCAATGCGGAGCGCCTGAACCGGGATCCGGCGGGGGCAAAGGCCAGCGAGGCGGTTCCGCTCGATGGCGGGGGCCGGGAGATCAAGCTGACGCCGGACGCGCTCAAGGATGCGATAAACGTCAACAGCGCAGTGAAGAAACTGGACAAATAAGGACAGCAGGCAGCACATGGAAGAAAAACAAGGCATCTACTGGCACCAGGGCATGTTCCTGCAGTCCCAGCATTTCCAGATGGCTGACCTGCACAACCAGTTCCAGCACAAGCCCATGCAGGAGTCCGGCCTGCCGCATTTCTGGGGTGTGGGCGAACTGGAACTGGTCGCCGCCGCGGCCGGCAACCGCACCGTGGAAGTGCAGGCCGCGCGCCTGCTGTTCCAGGACCGCACGTATATTGAATTCCCGGGCAACGCCGTGATCAGGGCCAGGCCTTTTGATGCCGACTGGGTGGAGGGCGACAAGCCCTTTACCGTCTACCTGGGCCTGAAAAAACTCAGCGCCACCGAAAACAATGTGACCATCGCGGCCGACCTCACGGCAGCCGGCGCCGCCGGCACGCGCTATGCCACGCTGGCCAATCCGCCCGAGGTTGCCGACCTGTATTCGGACGGCCCGGCCGCCCAGGTGCGCACGCTGCTGCATGTGGTCAAGGTTTTTTTTGAGGGCGAAATCGACAAGCTGCAGGACTACAGCCTGATCCCCATCGCGCGCCTGGTACGCGACGGCGACGCCATCAAGCTCTCCGAAAGTTTCATTCCGCCCTGCTACGCGATTTCCGGCTCCAACGTGCTGCTGCGCCTGGTCAAGGACATCCGCGACGAGCTGACCGGGCGCGCGCGCCAGCTGCAGGAATACAAAAGCCCGCGCGAGATGCAAAAGGCCGAGTTCGACGCGAGCTACATGGTGTTCCTGCTGGCGCTGCGCTCGCTGAACCGGGCCAGCCCCTACCTGTTCCACCTGACCGAGACGCGCCAGGTCCATCCCTGGCTGGCCTACGGCGCCATGCGCCAGCTCATCGGCGAGCTGAGCTCTTTTTCGGAGCGCTTCAACATGCTGGGCGAGGCCGAGGATGGCACGCCGGGCCTGCCGCCCTACGACCATGCCGACCTCGGCAAATGCTTCGACCGGGTGCGCACCATGGTCAGCCACCTGCTCAACGAAATCACCGTGGGCCCGGAGTTCCTGGCCATCCTGCAGCCCCAGGGCGACTACCACGTGGGCCAGTTGCCGCGCAACTTCTTCGGCCAGCGCAACCGCTTCTACCTGGTGATACGCACCGAAAAAGACATGGACTGGGTGGTGGACGCGGTGCAGCGCGACGCGCGCCTGGCCGCTACCGACGAGATGCCCGGGCTGATTGCGCATGCGCTGCCGGGGCTGGAGCTGATCCACATGGCGGCCGCACCGCAGGGCCTGCCGCGCCGGTCATACTCCTACTACTTCCGCATCGAGCAGATGAGCCAGCAGTGGGAGATGGTGGAGCGCGAGGGCTCCGTCGCGCTGTACTGGATGGATGCGCCGGCCGACCTGAAGGCCGAAATTGTTGTGTTGCGGAGATAACGCGTGCGCCTGGTTGACTGTTTCATTCCTTTCATGGCCTATGTGCGCCACTTCCAGGGCCAGCCCTCGGCAAGCGTGGCATCGGTCAAGGACCAGCTCGACAGCCTGCTGGCCGAAGGCCGCCGCAAGGCCCAGGAAGCCGGCATCGCCGAGGCGGACACCATGAGCGGCATGTTCGCCGTGGCCGCCTGGGCCGACGAGCTACTGCTGGCCACCGCCTGGCCGGGTGCCGAGGAATGGCGGCGCCACCTGCTGCAAAAACGTTATTTCAATGTGTCCAGCGCCGGGGTCGAATTTTTCGCCCGCCTGGAGGCCCTGGGCCCGCAGCAGCTCGCGGTGCGCGAGGTGTATTTCTTTTGCCTCAGCATGGGCTTTGCCGGGCGCTACGGCCATGACCGCAATCCCAAGACCCTGGAAGACATCAAGCAGGCCAGTCTGGCGCAACTGGTGCAGGGCGACGGCCTGTATGGCGACTCGGGCAAGGTGCTGTTTCCGCAGGCCTATGCCGCCCTCGGCCGCGGCAAGGGCAGGCAGCCGGGCGAGGGCCGCTGGCGCTGGCGCATCTCCTCGCTGACGCTCAGCGTGCTGCTGGCGCCGCTGGTGGTGCTGGCCGTGCTTTACGGCATCTACCACGTGATCATCTGGCAGACCGTCAACTCCATCATGGCGCAGGTCAAATGAAGGCGCTGAGCACCATTGTTCTCTGGCTGGTGGTCCTCGCCGTCCTGGCGTTGCTGAGCTGGGGCTTGGCCCTCTATATGGAATGGCCGCTGTGGGCGGCCGTGGCGGTGTTCTTCGGGGTGCTGGGGCTGTACCTGCTGGTGCGTTTCATCATCCGCCTGGTGCAGGTGTACCGCTCGCGCAGCCGCATGGCCCAGCTTTCGGCAGCCAGCCAGGACAAGGTCGCCAAGCAGGCATCGCCGCGCGCGGTGCTGATCCGCAAATGGAAGGCGGCCGCTGCCACGCTGCGCGCGTCCAACCTCAAGCGCTTCGGCAACCCGCTTTACGTGCTGCCCTGGTACATGATCGTCGGGCGCTCCGGCACCGGCAAGACAACGGCGCTGACGCGCACGCGCCTGTCCTCCTCCATCCAGAAGGTCAGCCAGAGCGCGCGCATCGAGCAGACCTCGAACTACGACTGGTGGTACTTCGACCGCGCCGTCATCATTGATTGCGCCGGTCGCTACGTCGAGGCGGCCGACCTCGAACAGGATCGCAGCGAATGGGAGCTCGGTCTGGACCTCCTGGCCAAGTACCGCGGCAAGGAAGGCCTCAACGGCCTGGTGCTGGCCATCAGCACCGAGCGCCTGGCCTACCCCGACAAGGACGCTCTGCTCGAAGAGGGCCGGGTGGTGCGCGAGCGCATCGAGCAGCTGATACGCCTTTTCGGCAAGCGTTTCCCGGTCTATGTGATGGTCACGCAGTGCGACCGCATTTACGGCATGGAAGAGTGGGCCCGCCAGCTCAGCGAAAAAGCCATGGAGCAGGCCATGGGCTACCTGGCCGAGCCGGACGCCGGCGAGCCCGGCGAGAACCAGTTCCTGGACAAGGCCTTCAGCAACATCCACGAACGGCTGCAGGTGCTGCGCACCGTGCTGGTGGCGCGCGGCACGCCAGTCGCGCCCGAGCTGCTGCTGTTTCCCAATGAGCTGGGCCAGCTCAAGCCCGGGCTTGAGGTGTTTCTGCGCGCCTGTTTCGGCGACAGCGCCTACCTGGAGACGCCTTTCCTGCGCGGCCTGTTCTTCAGCAGCGGCCTGCAGCAGGGCGGCGCCGTCTCCAGCCTGCTGGGCCAGGTGCTTCCGCCGGTGCCGGTGCATCCCAGCGCCAATGCCGGACTGTTCCTGCATGACTTCTTCGGGCGGGTGCTGCCGCAGGACCGCAGCATTTCGCTGCCGGCCTCGCTGCGCAACCCCTGGCGCACCGCCACGCAAAACCTGGGCCTCCTGGCCTGGGTGCTGCTCAGCATCGCGGCGGCCATCTTCATCACCATCGGCTTCCTGGACAACATGCAGACGCTGTCGCTGCTGCAGGAAAAAGACCGCCTGAGCATGCGCTTCACCGGCAACCTGGACGAAGACACCACCACCCTGGAGCGCCTGAGCGAAACCATCTCACTGGTCGAGCGCCGCAACGAGAGCTGGAAAAGTCATTGGATGGTCGATGCCACCAATATGGACGACCTGGAGGATCGACTCAAAAGCAGCTTCACCGGCAATTTCCGCCGCTACATCCTGCCGACCACCGATGCCAATTACCAGGAAGACTCGGAGCGCATCCTGCGGGACGATCCGAACCGCGAGTTCGCCCGCATGATGCGCAACCTGGTGCGCTACATCAACCTGCTGCAGGCGCATGAGCGCGGCGCCAACCGCCAGACGCTGCTCGCCATGCCGCAGCGCCAGCACATCTCGCGCTACACGCCCGAGCTCTACACGCGCCTGAACGATCTCTACATCTCCAACATCGCCTGGTCCGCGCCCAGCGATCCTTATGTGCCGGTGCGCCTGCGCTTTGAGCAGCAGATGCTCAATCGCCTGGCTTTCCACGACCCCAACCTCACCTGGCTGGCCGGCCTGCCCGATACCAACCCGCTGCTCAAGCCCGTCACCGTGCAGGATTTCTGGGTCGGCACCAGCCAGGTCCGCGCGCCTGCGGCCGGGCAGGCCCTGGCGATGGTGCCGGCGGCTTTCACCAATGCGGGCAAGAAGGAAATAGACGGCTTCCTCGCGGAGATGGAAAAAAGCATAGAGGACGGCCCCAAGTTCCTCGCGCAGCGCGGCGCCTTCGAGGCCTGGTACAAGGAAAACCGCCAGCAGGTGTGGCAGAAGTTCGCGGCCGGTTTTTCAGGCACCGAGCGCACGCTCACCGGCGAGGCCGAATGGCGCGCCTCCATGGGCCTGATCACCAGTGCGCGCAGCCCTTATTTCCGCGTGATGGACAGGCTCAATGAAGAGTTCGACGACCAGCCCGCCGCCCAATTGCCCAGCTGGCTTCGACTTTCGCGCGAACTCGCCGAGCTGCGTAAGCAAGCCGCTCGCTCGGGCGCTGCCGGCGATGCGCTCAATGTGGTGGGCGCCATCAACAATGTGGGCGGCAAGGCCATGAAGGAAGTCCTGGGCGGCGCGCCCAAGCTGGGGCAGGACACCATCCAGAACAACCTGAACGCGGCGGCCACGCTGCAGAAATTCTTCAAGGACCTCAATGCCGTGGCCACCGACGTGGTGGTGGGACCGGCCAAGGCCTACCAGGCGGCGGTAGATTTCCATGGCTTCTCGACCGACCCGTCCGTCAAAGCCTCGGCGCTGCAGTCCACGGCCGACAGCCTGGTGCAGCTGCGCAGGCAGGTGGGCTACAACAGCCCCAACGATGAAATCATCTGGCAGCTCATGGGTGGGCCCTTGCGCTTTGTGCTGGCCTATACCGAAGAGCAGGCCTCCTGCAGCCTGCAGAACGAATGGGCCTCCAAGGTCGACTGGCCGCTGCAGACCGCCCCCAACATGACGGCCATGGTGGACCAGCTCTACGGCGCCAAGGGCACCGTCTGGGCCTTCGCCGACGGCCCGGCCAAGCCTTTCCTGCAGCGCGACGCCAACCGCTTCGCCATCGTGCAGACCCTGGGCTACAGCGTGCCTTTCACGCGCCAGTTCCTGCCCATGCTGAACGACGCGGCGGGCAAGCGCGTGGAGCAGTTGGTGGCGCAGCAGCGCGCCGAACAGCAGGAGCAGACCGACAAGCTCGCGGGCCAGAAGGAGCAACTGCAGGCCCAGCAGGCTTTGGCCCAGATAGACCGTGCGCTTGCCGATATCAAGCAAAAGACCGACGCCATCAAGGCCCAGGCCCAGCAGCTCACCATCACGGCGCAGCCGACCAGCGTCAATCCCGGTGCCAAGGCCAAGCCTTTCGTGACCGTGCTGGCCATCCAGTGCGCTTCCGGCGCGCGCGTGCTCAACAACTACAACTTCCCGGTCAGCGACAGCTTCCCGCTGGGCGATCGCCAGTGCGGCGATGTCACGCTGCAGATCAAGATCGAGGACGTGGTGCTCACCAAGAAATACCCCGGCAGTGGCGGCGTGGTGCGTTTCCTGCAGGACTTCCGCGACGGCGCGCGCCAGTTCAACGTCGACGAGTTTCCGGCGGCGCGCGCGCGGCTGGATGCGCTGGGCGTGCGCCAGGTCGGCCTGCGTTACAACTTCGAGGGCCAGGACGCCATCCTCAAGGCGGCGCAGCAGCTTGAGCAGCTGGAGCGCCAGGAAAAGGACAAGACCGCCGAGAAGCAGCGCCTGCAGGATGCGCAGTTCGCGCGCGAGGAGCGCGGCCTGCAGGCCAAGCTCTCCAACGCCACGGCCGTGCCGGCTATCGAGGTCTCGCTGCCCAAGCAGATCGGCGTGTGCTGGGACACGCGCATGACGCCGCACAAGCCGCAGGACACGCAGGCGCTATTCAAGGAGCTGGCTGCGGCGCAGGTGCAGGCTGCGCCGGGGGCAACACCCCCGGCTGCTCCCGTGCGCTAACGATTTCGTTCAGGGTGTTTCCGTTCGAGCTTGTCGAAGGGGCTTCGACAGGCTCAGCCCGAACGGTTGGTGCTTTAAGGTGCGCCCCCAAAATCACCGTTCGCCCTGAGCTTGTCGAAGGGCTTGGCTACCCCTCCCGCGTCCCGTCTCAGGTCACCAGCTTGACCGCGGTCGCCGCATCCAGCGCCACAATGCGCGCCAGCAGCGCATCGGCCGCGTCGCGGTCTTCCTCGTTGCGCGTCATCACGCCGTAGGCAACCCGCAGGCCGTCCAGTGCCATCGCCGGGTCCCAGGTGCCGAGCTGGTGGCGGTCTATGGCCTCCACCACGGCATGCGCGAAAGCCTTGAGGGCCGCGCCGGGGCGGTGCTGCAGCAGCAGCTCGCACAAGCGGATCTGCAGCAGCAACTGGTCGCGCGCCGGGGGCTGCAACGCGAGCTGCTCCTGCAGGCAGGCCGCCGCGCTTGCCAGGTCGTCGTTGGCCGCCAGCGCGCGCGCATTGCCGATGGCGGCGGTCACCGCATCGCTGGCGCGGCCGCCCGAAGCGGGGCCGCCGCTTGCTGCCACACCGGGCAGCAGCGTGGCCAGCCAGTCCAGCGTGTCGCTGGCGGCAAATGGCATGCCGCTGGAGAACGAGAGTTTTTCCAGGCCCGGCAGACGGGTCAGCAGGCGAGCCGTCTCGTTGCAGACTTCCTGGCGCGCGGCCGAGAAGCTGCTGCCCATGCGCCCCAGCGCCGCGGCGCACACGCCGTTAAGGTCCAGCCAGAACGGGTAGGCCGCCAGCTGCGCTTCGGCGAAGGCCACGAGTTCGGCGTCCGACTGGCTGTCCTTGAGCCGGGCCAGTGCGTCGGTCAGTTGTGAAATCGGCGGCGGGATGCGGGTCTGGCCGCCGTCGGCCGGCGGCAGGGCTTCCAGTGTCGACCACGCAGCCGTGCGGTTCAAGCGGTAGGACAGCGGGTTGCTGCTGTCATTGGCCAGAAACCATTCGGCCAGGCTGCCCAGACGCGAGCAGGCTTCCTCAAGCGCACGCTCAACGTTATCGGCCGAGTCCAGCAACAAGGTGGCTGGCGGGGCGCCGCTGGCGGGGGCGGGTGCTGCGGATGATGTGGGCGCGTCGGCCGCCTGCGCCGGGGGAGCCGGCGGCTCGGCGGGTTTTTCCTCGATCACGGTCAGCGTGTTGACCAGGGTCAGCAGCGCGCGCATGGAAGGCGCCTCGCTGTCTTTCTCAGCCACCAGCGTGTCCATGGCCTTCAGGCTGGCCGTCAGCCGCGCCACCAGTTCGGCTTCCTGCGGTGGCAGCGCGCCCCAGTCGGTTTCGGCGGCGCGTTGCTGCACGCGGTCTATCAGCCACTGCAGCGCGTTGCGGCGGCCGCGCATGCGCTTGAGCCCCGGGTACAGCGTGTCCCAGTAGGTCTCCAGCATGTCGGCCAGCACCTTCAGGCCGTCGGCCAGGCCGTAGAGGCCGCGCGCCTCCAGCAGGCCGCCGGTCAGGTAGCAGGCCACCAGCAGGTCCTTGCCCTTGGTGGAGAGCAGCTCGGTGGACCACTGCGTGACCTTGTTCCAGTCCATGGTCACGCTGTGCACCGGGCTGGCCAGCTTGGCGACCTCGGCTTCCAGCAACTCGAAGACCGGCTCCTCGCGCACTTCGTTGCCGGCGGGCTGTGCCCCGGCGATGGGCTGTTTGCCGAGTTCGGTGATCAGGTCAGTGGTCATAGGGGGTCACAAAAGATACGGGGGAACATGCGAGGGAATGAACCGGGAGCTTCACTCCCACAGCGCTTCCACCTCGGCATTGAGGAAGTAGCCCACGCCGCGTTCGGTGCACAGCAGCTTGGGGTTTTTCGCGTCGGCCTCGAGCTTGCGGCGCAGCCGCAGTATCTGCACGTCGATGGCACGGTCGTAAATGTCGTCGAAGGCGCGCGTGCGTTCCAGCAATTGCTCGCGTGAGATGATGCGCCCCGGCGTTCCGAGGAACACCGCCAGCAGGTTGAACTCGGCATTGGTCAGCGATACCGGCTTGCCCTCGGGCGAAGTCAGGCGGCGTGTGTTGAGGTTAAGGCCCCAGGCCGCGAAGCGGTAGGCGCGCGGGTGCTTGCCGCGCGTGACTGGCACCTGCACGCCGCTGTGGCTGGGGCGCTCCCCGACCGGCTCGCCCGCGGGAGCGCCGAGTGCGCCGGATGAGCCCGAGGCGCGCCGCGTCACCGCGCGTATGCGGGCCAGCACTTCGCGCAGCGAAAACGGCTTGGTGATGTAGTCGTCGGCGCCCAGCTCCAGGCCCATGACGCGGTCGGCCTCTTCAAGCCTGCCCGTCAGGCAGATGATGGAAATGTTGGCCTCGGCACGCCACCTGCGCGCCAGGTCTATGCCGTCGCCATCGGGCAGGCTCAGGTCCAGCAGCACCAGGCTGTAGGCGTTGCTGGCAACGGCCTTCACCGCTTCCGTTGCCGTGCCCACGCCGGTCGCCGACAGGCCGTGGCCCGCGAGGTAGTCGATCAGGAGCTTGCGCAGGGCGTCGTCATCGTCGACGACGAGGATGGATTGGGGTTGTTTGGGCTGCGTCATGGCGGGGGCTTGCCTTCTTCTGGGTCATCAACGTCGTCGTCATGCCGGGCCGGCGGGGAGGCGGAGCGCCCGGTGGCCATTTTGACGGCCTGGCGCAAGGCCTCGCCGTCGAACGATCCGGCAATGGTAACCACGCCGGCTTCATGCGTGATGGCGGCTTCATCGCCGCCGCGGCCCGGCTCTGTGCAGCGCACCAGGGGCAGGCCCGGGTCGGCTTGCCGCAGGGCGGCCAGCAGGCTTTCGGGCGCCGCCGCGGAATCGAACCACACCAGCAGCTCGGCATGCCCCGTCAGGTCTTGCAGGCCTTGCGGGTCCTTCGGCGCGGCAGCGATGGCGGCCGGGTCGTAGCCGGCCGGCTCAAAACCGAGGACGGCCAGCGCATCTTCGGCGCGCTCGCGCGCGTCCGGGTCTTGCGCGACGACAAGCACCGCCTCACCCCGGCCCAGGGGTCCGGGCAGGGCGGCTGGGGGTCGCTGCGCTGCTTCTTCTTCGGCCAGCAAGGGCAGCATCAGGCAAAAACGGGTGCGCTCGCCGCGTCCGGTCCAGACGGCCACGCCGCCCGCATGGTCGGCCGCGACGCCCGCAACGATGGCCAGGCCCAGCCCGGTGCCGTGGCCTTTGCCATGGCCCTTGCCGCCCTGTGAGGAGCGCGATGAAAAGAAGGGGTCGAACAGCTGGTGCACATGCGCCGGCGCCACGCCGCTGCCGTCGTCCAGCACGTCCAGCCAGGCGCAGTCGCGCTCCAGCGTATCGCCGACGCCGGTGTCCGCCTCGCGTCCATAGCCGGCCGGCAGCTGGCCTGGCGAGGCCGTCAGGCGCAGCTCGACCCGCCCCGCCGCGGCCTGCGAGGCATTGCGCAGCAGGTTGAGGATGGCGCGGGTCAGCTGTCCCCGGTGCACCAGCACCGGCACGGGCGCCACCGGCACCTGCACCGTCAGCCGCACGCCAGGCGGCAGCAAAGGGGTGGCCAGCGCCACCGCCTCTGAGACCAGCTCGCGCAGGTCGCTGGCTTGGCGCGTGCGCGCGCCGCGCCGGCCGGCCAGCAGGATCTGCTCCGTCAGGTCCTTGCCGCGCGCAACGGCGGCCGCGACCTCGCCCAGCGGGGCGCGTACCGGCAGGCCGGCTTTCTCTCGCTCCACCGCGAGCTCGGCATAACCGCCCACCGCGCCCAGGATGTTGTTGAAATCGTGCGCGATGCCGCCGGTGAGAAAGCCCATGGTTTCAAAGCGCCGGGCGCGCTCCAGGCGCAGGTTGAGCTTTTGCCGCTCATTCACCGCAATGCCGACAAAAAACGACAGCACCGCCAGGCCGGCGAGGTCCACCTGCAGCTCCCAGGTGCCATCTTCGCCGGCATGGGCCAGGCTGTAGGGCCCGTAGTTCGCCATCGCCAGGCCTATACCGACAGTGGCCGCCACCAGCACACCCAGCGAGGCTGCGCGCAGACCGCCGCTGATGGCTGCCCAGACCAGCACCAGCGACAGCAGGGCACGCAGCACTTCCAGCGGAAAGACCGGCAGCAGGGCCGAGGCGGCCATCAAGGCGGCGGCCAGCACGGCGGCTGCCAGGGCCATGGCCGGCTTGTCGCCGGGCGCCGCGGCGGCCCGGGCCTGGCGTGAGCACCAGGCCAGCAGGGCCGGCAGCAGCACCAGCACGGCCAGGCCGTTGCCCACCAGCATCACGCGCCATTCCTCCAGCCAGTCGGTGTGCTTGGTCAGCGCGCCTATGGTGGCGCCCAGGGCCGCCACCACGCTGGTGGCCAGCAGCGGCAGCAGGAACATGAAGCGCGCCAGCTTGGGAGTACTGTCGATATCGCCTTTCTCGCAGACCAGGTGCCGTCCCAGGAAGGCATACAAGGCCACCTCGAACACATTGAGCACCGCGAAAGCCGCATCGGCACTGACCGACAGCGGGTCGGCGTCGCCTACCAGCATCATGGACAGGAACACCGCCACCAGGAAGACGGGCCAGTGGCGGTAGGGCGTGCTCCACAGCAGGGCCGCGGCCACGGCCGGCGCAGGCCAGATGATGGCGGCCAGAGTGTCGGGGCGCGAAGTGTAGGCGGCCGGCGTGGAGAGGATGGCGTAAACAAAGGCCAGCAACACGGCCAGCAGCGCCAGCCGGAAGGGGTTGGCCGGGTTGTCCAGGGCCGGCAGGGCCAGCATGCCGCCCGGGCCGGTGCCTTTCGCCGGGCTCAGCGGGGCAAGCTCGGCCTGTCCATTGCGTTGCATGTGCGGATCCTGCATTTTTCTGGTGCCTGCATGGGACGGCGCAGCAGTAGCTGTTGCTGCCACTGCGTGCGGTGTCTCTCGGCCCATGCACGGGTGTCGCCCTCCGGGGAAGTGCCCAGTGTAAGCAATTGGCGCTAGGGCCTGTTAACGCTATTTATGCAAGATGCGTTGCGAGTCACAAAGGCCTTGAGCAAGGTGCAAAACGCAGGCGGGGTGGCCCCCGTCAAGGCTTTGCAACGCCGCGCAGGGTCTTTTTGATCGCAACCCGGAGGCAATGGGGTGAAAACGGCGCCACTCGGCGTTGCGCTCCCAGCCCAGACGCCCGGTCTGGGCGTCGTCGCGCGCCTTGATTGGCGCCGTTTTCACCCCATTCGCATTTGCATCAATAGCGTTAACAGGCCCTAACCGGGCCCCCGATTTCGTCAGCCCCGCGCAACATTCGCGCGATACCCAGTGGCGCGCGACGGCGGCGACAGCCACGGCTTGTGAACAGGCCCTAAACTCGGCTGCATGAACTCCTCCCCCACGATACGGCCGGCCCACAGCGCTGCCGACCTCTCGCGCGAGGAGTGGGTGGAGATGCGGCTGATCCACACCTTCATGCGCTATGCCCGGCCGGCGCTGCATTCGGCGCTGGTGCTCATCGTGGTCATGGTGGCCATTCTTTATCACCGCGTCGACACGCTGTCCCTGGGTCTATGGGCTGCAATGGCCGCGGCCGTGACCATGATGCGTTATGGCGTCATCAATATCTACCAGCGCACCCTGGCCGGTGTCAGCGGCCCGCCCCTGAATGCCTTCATGGCGCGCTACGGCTGGACCTGGTCGGCCAGCGCCCTGGTCTGGGGCGCTTCCATGTTTGTCTACTTCCTGCGGGCGCCGGTGTACGACCAGTTCCTCTGCATGGTCGTGCTGGTGGGCATGGCCGGCTTCGCCGTTGGCACGTTTTCGTCCTGGCTGCCCTGCTTCAAGAATTATGTGAATGGCCTGGGGATCTCGGTCGTGGCCGCTCTGCTTTACCAGCTGGTGGTGGAGCGCGGCTTGCCTTCCACTTTCAACACCTACGGCATGCTGGCGCTGGTGCTGATTTACTGGGCGGTGATCCGCATTTCGGGCCAGCGCTTTCACGAGGTGCAGCGCATCAACCTGGAGCTGCAATACGACAACTCCTCATTGATCAGGTCGCTCACCGAGCAGAGCCGCGCGGCCCTGGAGGCGGTGGAGATCAAGAACCGCTTCATCGCCAGCGCCGCCCACGACCTGCGCCAGCCGGTCCACGCCCTGGATTTGTATGCCGGCTGGCTGGCCGCCGAGCCCGAGTTCGTCGAGCAGATCACGCCCAAGATCGTGCGCTCCACCAAGGCCGTCAATGAATTGTTCAACTCCCTGTTCGACCTGGCCGGGCTGGAAACCGACCCGCTCAGGGTCAACCTGCAGGAGGTGGAGCTGGCGGGCCTGCTGCAGGACCTGGAGGTGCAGTACGCGCCCTTCGCCCGCGAGCGCGGCCTGCGGCTCAGGGTGCGGGCAAAACCGGGCAAGGTCAGGACCGACCCGGTGCTGTTGCAGCGCCTGGTCGGCAACCTGCTGTCCAACGCGCTGCGCAACACCCATCGCGGCGGCGTGCTGATGGCCGTACGCCAGCGTGGCGGCGTGCCCCGCATCGAGATCTGGGATACCGGCGTCGGCATCGCACGCGAGCACCAGCATGCGATCTTCCAGGAGTTCTACCGGATCCCCTTGCAGGGCACCGAAGAGGGCTTTGGGTTGGGGCTGGCGATTGTTTCGCGGCTGAGTGCGGCGCTGGGGCATCCTGTGGGCTTGGCTTCCCGGGCTGGGCGGGGGAGTGTTTTTTGGGTTGAGCTTAGGGGGTAGAGCCGGGTCTTGCTCCGGCTTGCGCGCTGTTCCCTCTCTTCCCTTTGCGCTTTCTCTTGTCTTTGCTTGCCCTGCTGAGGGCGGCTGGCCGGGTTCGCCCGGCATGCGGCTCACTTTTTTTGCTTCGCCAAACAAAGTAAGCAAAAAAAGTTGACCCGCCGTCCGGGTCCCTTCGCTTCGCTACGGGCAACCTGCGCTGCTTGACTGCGAAGGGGTCTCGCTAAACTCGCTCCGTCTCACTGCGCCCAAACAACGCGAGCCCTGAGCTCTCCTCCGTCTGCGCTGCCCGGCCCAGCCAGGACGGGGAAGTCCGGAATACCAAATACAAGAAAACCAAATACCGAACTCCAAATACAAACAAGGACACGCCATGGCGTGTCCTTGTGGTTTGGTATTGAAGTGGGCGGATCCCTATTTCGTGATCTTTGGTGATTTCCTTTTGGCGAAGCAAAAGAAAGTTACGGGTCGCCGGGGCCACTCCCGGCCGGCAGTATTAATCCTTAGGCCCTACGGTGCAGATGATCAAGAGCCTGTCAGAGTAACCCTTGAGTGCGGGCCAGGTGGCTAGCCTGCGACCTGCTCTTCACATTGAGCCGCCTGAACAAGCGCCACAAATGCACTTTGACAGTGTGCTCGCTGATCTGCAGTTCCTCGGCGATGTCGCGGTTGCTCATGCCCTTGTCCAGCATCACCAGCAGCTGTTTTTGCCGTTTGGAGAGCTTTTCGGTCGGGGTGGAGGGTTCCGGGTCCAGGTCTTCGCTCAGGAAGACGCGCAGCACGTTGGAAATCTCGGTGGCGCCCGCGGACTTCTGGATGTAGGCGTCCGCGCCTGCCTCGATGGAGAGGTCCTCGTAGTCCTGGGCCGGCGCGGCCGACAGCACCACCAGGGGCACGCTCGGGAATTGCTGCTTGAGCTCGCGAACGCCGGAAACACCATTGGTGTCCGGCAGGCGCAAGTCCAGGCAGATGAGTTCGGGAACGCCTTGCTCCTGCACGGCGGGCATCACGGCGGCGAGCCTGTCCAGCTCGGTCACGGTAGCCTTGCTGCTCAGGCGGCGGATCAGCATGACAACCGCTTCCCGCATGAGCGGATGGTCATCTATTACGAAAATACTCATTACTTCAAATGTGAGAGATTGTTCCTATTAGCCATCGAGCATAACTGCTGTGTGTCAACTTTGGGGCATAAATAAACGGCCAATTGCGGTATTTTTTCAGAACGTTGATCCAAAAAAACAACAAGCTCAATTGCCGAAAAACCGCAAAACCGCCGTCAAATCCCCCTCCGTCACGCCTGGCAAGGCCTGCGCCTGCCCCTGCAGCGCGCTCAGGCCGTCTTTTTGCAGTGCATCAATTGCCTGCGCCGCCTCCCGGGGAGACTCAAAACCCCGGCTTTGTAGAAGCACCCGCGCGTCGGCGTCCTGCAGCTTGAAATAAAAGAGGCCGTCCTTCTCGCGGTACTGCTTGAAGGCCGGTGCCGCGTTTTTGGCTGCCTTGGCCTTGCCGGCGGCGGCTGGGCGGCTGTCCAGCTTGCGCAGGCCCACGGCCTGGCGCAGTTCAGCCATAAAGGGGGTGGCCTCGGCGCGGGCCTTGCGGGCACCGGCCTGCAGGATAGCCTCAATCCTGGCCGGGTCAGCCATCAACGCGTGGTAGCGCTCGCGCATGGGGGCTACTTCGCGGTCTATGCGCTCAAACAGCGTCTGTTTCGCGTCGCCCCAGGCGATGCCCGCGGCATAGGCTTTGCGCAGGGCCTCGGTCTCCTCGGCGCTGGCGAAAGCCTGGTAAATCTGGAACAGGGCCGAGCCTTCGGTGTCCTTGGGCTCGCCGGGCGCACGGGAGTCGGTGACGATGCCGGCAATCAGCTTGCGCAGCTGCTCGCGCGGGATGAACAACGGGATGGTGTTGTCGTAGCTTTTGCTCATCTTGCGCCCGTCCAGGCCGGGCAGCAGGGCGACGGACTCTTCAATCACCGCCTCGGGCAGCACCAGGTGCTCGCCGTAGAGGTGGTTGTAGCGCTGGGCCATGTCGCGCGCCATCTCGATGTGCTGGATCTGGTCGCGCCCCACCGGCACCTTGTGCGTCTTGAACAGCAGGATGTCCGCGCCCATGAGCACCGGGTACATGAAGAGCCCGGCGGTCACGTCGGCGTCCGGGTCG
>Ga0209025_1001745_pt1 | contig 26100 bp, 28 predicted proteins | sample AraplaMF_Col_mLB_FD_184256 | JGI IMG/M metagenome (GOLD analysis project Ga0209025, IMG submission 184256) | Arabidopsis root microbial communities from the University of North Carolina, USA - plate scrape MF_Col_mLB (SPAdes) (version 2) | ecosystem: Host-associated > Plants > Roots > Endosphere... | reverse complement strand
GGCTCATGTCCCCTATCCACGGATTGCCGGGAGTGAATGCGAGCGAATAGGCAATCCCGGCCCATACCAGCGTGACGACGGTTGTTGCCGCAAAGGTGTGCGCCACGATGGACAGGGCATTTTTGGTGCGCATCATGCCGCTGTAGAACAGCATGATGCCGGGAACGGTCATCAGCAGCACCAGCACGGTCGAGATCAGCATCCAGGCCGTGTCCGCTCCGTTGAATTTCGCGAGCGCCGGCGCCGCCGCGGTTGCGGCTGTTTGGGCGTGCAAGGAGCCTGATGCCAATAGCGGCAGGGCAAGAGCCAGTGAGGTGAAGGCAGCTGACCGGTGGTTTACCAGGACTTGGCGCATAAATCCCTCTCGATTGTTAGGTGTATTCGAGAAGGAATGTTACATCCGGCAACATATGATGAATAAGTAAAAAATACCTATTTGTGAGAAATTATTCGCTAAATCAGTGCGGTAGTACTCATTTTTGGGGCCTGGGAGCAGGCGTCGCATGTGGCGGAGGGGTCTCCGCCGACTTATTTCAGGCCAAAAAGCTGCGCAAGCGCCTGCCGGTACTGCGGCAGTCCTACCAGGTTGGCGTTGTGATGCGAGCCGCCTTCGACCAGCACGAACTGCTTGGGCTCGGCCGCCGCGTCATAGAGTTTGCGTCCCAGGTCGGGAAGTATCAGCCGGTCTTCGCCGCCGTGTACCACCAGCAGGGGAGAGCCTATCTTGTCCACCTTGCGCACGGCTTCAAAGCGCTGGGTGATTAGCAGCGACACCGGCATCCAACCCCATTGGGGGGAACTGCTCACCACGTCGGCAATGGAAGTGAAGGTGCTTTCGACAATGGTGCCGCGCTCGTCCTTGACCTCGGTCGCCAGGTTGATGGCGATGGGGCCGCCCAGCGAGTGGCCGAAGATGTAACGCGGCCGGTCGGGGTATTTTTTCGCCAGCCAGTCCCAGGCGGCGCGGGCGTCTTCATAGGCGGATTTTTCGGAGGGCAGCTCCTGCGTGCTTTTGCCGAAGCCGCGGTAGTCGATGGCCAGTACCGAAAAGCCCAGCTCCTGCATGCGGCGCATGCGCGGCGCAGAGCCGGTGACGTTGTAGCGCGCGCCGTGCAGGTACAGCAGCACCGGAGCCTTCGCGGCGTCGGGCTTGTCGTTGTCCACCCAGAGGCCGTGCAGGCGGACGGGGTGGCCGTTGGCGGCCGTGAAATCGATCCACACGTCGTCCATGCCCACCGCCGAGGCGGCGGCGGCGCCCCAGGTGCGGTCGCTGGGCTGGAAAATCCAGGCGCGCTGCTTTTCGTCGAGGGTGGCGCAACCCGCCAGCAATGCCAGCGCCATGCCAAATGAGGTGAAGAGCTGCCAGCGTTTCATGGTCATGACTGAGTAAATCCTGCCCGGAAAGTTCTGGTAGCTGGTGTTTCCCCTCGTATGCGAGAGGCAGCGTGCAAATTCTCACGCCCGCATGACAGTTGCACAACATCCGCACAACATCCGCACAACAACCGGCTGCCAACGCACAGTAAACCAGCCGAAGCCGGGGCTTTTAACGACCGCGCATGAAAAGCGAGTCGAGATCCTTGATGCTCACCTGGCGCCAGGTCGGCCGGCCGTGGTTGCATTGGTCGGAGCGCTCGGTGGCTTCCATCTGGCGCAGCAGGGCGTTCATCTCGTCGAGCGTGAGCTTGCGGTTGGCGCGCACCGCGCCGTGGCAGGCCATGGTCGACAGCAGCTCGTTCTGCGCGCGCTGGATCACGGTGCTGGCGTCATGTTGGGCCAGTTCGGCCAGCACGCTGCGCGCCAGCTCCACCGCGTCGCCTTGGGCCAGGCTGGTGGGCACGGCGCGCACGGCCAGGGTCTTGGGCGAAAAAGGCGTGATTTCCAGGCCCAGCGTTGCCAGGGTCTGGGCGCAGGACTCGGCCGTGGCGACTTCCTGCGGGCTGGCGGCAAAGGTTGCCGGGATCAGCAGCGGCTGGCTGGCCAGGCTGGCGCCCTCACCGCCGTCCATCTGGGTTTTCAGGCGCTCGTAAACAATGCGCTCGTGGGCCGCGTGCATGTCGACGATGACCAGGCCCTGGGTGTTTTCGGCCAGTACGTAAATGCCCTGCAATTGCGCAATGGCCCGGCCCAGCGGCCAGTCGCCTGTGGGCAGGGATGGGGCTTCTGCCAATGCTGGTGTTGCGGCTGGTGCGGATACAGGAGCGGGCATAGCCGCATACGAAGATGCGGGCAGAAAAATGCCGCCCGTCTCGGTGTTGCCCTGACCGGACACCGATGGCGCCGGCCACATGGCTTCAAAGTCGGAAACCCGGTTGCCGCCATGGGCGCTATTGCCGCCGAAATTCATGGTGGGTTGGGCCCACCCCTGGCGGGAAAAGGCCAGGTTTTCCCGTGAGACATCCGTGGGCGCCGAGGCCGCCGAGGCAATCGCCGCATCGCCGACGGAGGAGCGCGGTATCGCCAGCGCATTTTCGGTGGCATGCCGCACCGCCTGGTGCACCTCGCGGCTGTCGCGAAAGCGCACTTCGATCTTGGTCGGGTGCACGTTCACATCCACGCGGCTGGGGTCGATCTCGACATAAAGCGCGTAAACCGGCTGGCGGTGGCCGTGCAGCACGTCTTCATAGGCACTGCGCGCGGCGTGGGTCAGCACCTTGTCACGCACATAGCGGCCGTTGACATAGGCGAATTGCTGGTCGGCGCGCGAACGGGCGGCATCGGGGATGCCTGCCACACCCCAGACACGCACGGCAGGCTGTCCGTCGTGGCGCAAGGCTGAACTTTCGTAATTCACGGTGACCGACTGCTCGACAAATTCACTGCCCAGCACGTCGGCCAGTCGCTGTTCGTGGGCTTTTTCACCGCTGGCGGCGCGCCATTGCTCGACCAGCTTGCCTTCATGCCAGATGGCAAAGCCGACGTCGGGCCGCACCAGCGCGTGGCGGCGCACGGCCTCTATGCAGTGGGCCAGTTCAGTCGCATCGGTTTTGAGGAATTTGCGGCGTGCCGGCGTGGCATAAAACAGCTCCCGCACCTCCACGCTTGTGCCGCGGCTGCGCGCGGCGGGCTTGAGCTCACCCGTGCGGCCGTCCAGCTGCCAGGCGTGCTCGCTGTCGGCCGTCCGTGACAGCAGGCTCATGTCGGCGATCGAATTGATGGCGGCCAGTGCCTCCCCGCGAAAGCCCATGGTACCCACGGCTTCGAGGTCCTGCAGCGAGGCGATCTTGCTGGTCGCGTGGCGCCTGAGCGCCACCGGCAGCTCTTCGCGAGGAATGCCGAAGCCGTCGTCCTCGACCAGGATCAGCCGCACGCCGCCGGCCAGCAAGCGCACCGTGACCTGGGTGGCGCCTGCATCCAGCGCGTTGTCCACCAGTTCGCGCACCACCGAGGCCGGGCGCTCGACAACTTCACCGGCGGCAATCTGGCTGATCAGTTCGTCGGGCAGTTCGCGGATGGGGCGGCGTGGGGCAGAGGTGCTCATTGCTGGGGATTTTAGGGGTTTACCCGTTTTCTGCCGGGTGGCCGCAGGCAAGCCCCGGGCGGCATGGCGGTTTGTAATATTCTGTTCCCATTGTTCGTAGCCTGAGGGTAACCATGCCACTGACCACTTTGACCCATGCCGCCATGACCACCGCGGCCACCGCGCTGTTGTTGGTCAGCGCGGCCGCCGCGGCGCAAGCCACCAGCGCTCCGGCGTGTGTGCAGGATGAGAGCGTCAAGGAGCGTTTCGTGCCGGTGGAATTGCTGACTGGAAACCCGATCACCGAGTCGCGCGATCTGGTGTTTGCGCCGGTCGACCGGGTCTATCCCTTTGTCGACGAGCTACCCGATGGTTCTCTGGGCAAAGGCGAGGCCGCGCTCAAGGGGCCCATCATTTGGGAGGGCCAGGAGGTCTACGAACGCAAGGTGCCGCGCGCGCACGAACGTTTTGCCTTGACGCCCGACCGCACGGCCATAGGCCGCGTCTACGACCAGCGCTTCGGCAATGCCAGCAACGAGGGCAAGTTTCCTGTGGGGAACTGGTCGCAGGGACAGGTCCGCCGCTACAACACCACTTATTTTTCTCCTCGCGGCCCCAGGCAGGAAACCACGACCCTGGAGATCGAAAAACTTTCATGCACTTACGAAGGTGTGCCCGGCGCTCTGCAATATGGCTGGAAAACAGGGGGCGGCCTGAGCTACGGCTATATCTACGCCCCCGGCAAAGGCCTGGTGCATGTGATGACCCGAACCGGCGGACGCTGAGCCCAAGGCCGGACCGGCGCACCTGTCAGAATCGGGGGATGGAACTAGCCGCTTTTCTCATCGATTTCATTCTTCACGTCGACAAGCACCTGGAGGCCTTTGTCACCAGCTACGGTGCCTGGGTGTACGCCCTGTTGTTCATTGTTATTTTTGTGGAAACCGGCGTGGTCGTCATGCCGTTCCTGCCCGGCGATTCGCTGCTCTTTGTGGTGGGTGCGATGTGCGGCGTGGGGCTGATGAGCTTTCCGCTGGCAGTGGGACTGCTGTTCGTGGCGGCGGTGCTGGGCGACCAGTGCAACTACACCATAGGGCGCATGCTGGGGCCCAAGGTTTTCCAGTGGGAAAACTCACGCTGGTTCAACAAAAAGGCCTTTGACCAGGCCCACGCGTTTTATGAGCGCTATGGCGGCATCACCATCATCGCCGCGCGTTTCATGCCCTTTCTGCGCACCTTCGCGCCTTTTGTGGCCGGCGTGTCGGAGATGACGCGCAGCAAGTTCACGCTGTTCAATCTGGTGGGCGGCGCATTGTGGGCGGGCGGCATCATTACGGTGGGCTACTTCTTCGGCAACATTCCCTTTGTCAAAACCCACCTCGACAAAATCATCTGGGCCCTGATCCTGGTGCCCGGCCTGCTGGTGCTCTTCGGCGCCTGGAAAGCCCGGCGCAAGGCCGGCAACGCCGGCGTCTGAAGATGCTGATGGGCGTGCACGGGAAACCCTGAATGAGCACCCACCCCCAGGACCTTGCCGCAGTGAGTGTTGCCACTGCCGGTGAGGCGCTGATCGACTTGATCGCCCAGCCGGACGGGCGTTATGAGCCTTGCCTGGGCGGTGCTGTTTTCAACCTGTCGCGGGCACTGGCGCGGCAGGGCGTCAATACCCTGTACCTCAACCCTTTGTCCCGCGATCGTTTTGGCCGCCAGCTGGCGGCAGCGCTGACCGGTGATGGTGTGCGGCTGGCCCGTCCGATGCCCGTGGCGCAAAGCACCTCATTGGCCGTGGTAGGACTGGATGGCGCCGGCCATCCCGACTACGTTTTTTACCGGCAGGATGTGGCGGACCGTGCGGTCACGGCAGGCAGCCTGATCGAGTCATGCCATCGTGCTCCCGCGTTGGAGATGGTTTATACCGGCGCCTTGGCCCTTGCACCCGAAGATGCCGGCCGCTACCTGCCATGGCTGAGTGTCCAGCGCCAAGCCGGCAGCGTAGTGGTGGTGGATGCCAATTTGCGGCCGTCGGTCATGCCGGACCTGCAGGCCTACAGGCGCAATGTGCACGCCGCGCTGCAGCACGCCGATGTGGTGAAAGTCAGTGATGAAGACCTGGAAAACCTGGAGGTGCCCGGTGCGCACGCATTTGCCCGCGCGCGGCATCTGCTGGATGCAAGCGGCGCCGCCTTGCTGGTTCTGACCCTGGGGCCGCAGGGCGCCGCTCTGTTGGCGCGGGATGGACGGCAGTGGCGCGCTCGCGAGTCCCGCTCATTGGCGGTGGTGGATACCGTGGGCGCCGGCGACTGTTTCCTGGCCGGCTTCATGGCCGCCTTGCTTGCGCGAGGAACCGGTGTGGATGGCACTCGGGCCTTGCTGACGCTACCCGGCGATATGGGGCCCAATTTGCTGGCCCATGCGGTGGCCAGCGCCAGCTTGTGTGTCGTGCGGCGTGGCTGTGTGCCCCCGACTCAGGCGCAAGTGCGGGCCATGGTTGAACAGGCAAGCTGCATGTTTGACTGAGGGCGGCGGCCGATGCCATGCTAAAAAATCCGGGAAAGAAGCCGGGTATCGTAAGTAAGCGCATGATCTGTCCGGGCATCTTTATGCTGGTACGCTGCACGACGGAGACATTCAGATGAACGCACCTCAAACCCTGTCGCGCTGGGGAGAGCCCGGCTCAAGCCGTGTCCCTTTCTGGGCCTACACTGACGCCCAGCTCTACCAGCGCGAGCTGGAAAAAATCTTTTACGGCGCGCACTGGTGCTACGTGGGGCTGGAGGCCGAGATCCCCAACGTGGGCGACTACAAACTCAGCCAGGTGGGCGAACGCCAGGTGCTGATGGTGCGCGACCGCATCGCGCCCAAGGATCGCGCCACAGACCACGGCATACGTGTAGTGGAAAACCGCTGTGCCCATCGTGGCGTGCGCTTTTGCCAGAACCCGCACGGCAATGCGCGCAGCTTTGTCTGCCCCTATCACCAGTGGACCTACAAGCTCAACGGCGACCTGGCGGGCCTGCCTTTCAAGGATGGCGTGAAAGAGGGCGATTGCGTCAACGGCGGCATGCCGGAAGGCTTTGACCTTAAGGACCACGGCCTGACCAAGCTGCGCGTGGTGCTGTTGCACGGACTGGTGTTCGCCACTTTCAGCGAAGACACCGAACCGCTGCAAGACTACCTGGGCCCGCAACTCACGCCCTGGCTGGACCGCATCTTCAAGGGCCCAGAAGGCGCGCGCAAGCTGACTCTGCTGGGCTACAACCGCCAGCGCATTCCGGGCAACTGGAAGCTGATGATGGAGAACATCAAGGATCCTTACCACCCCGGCTTGCTTCACACCTGGTTCGTCACCTTTGGCTTGTGGCGCGCCGACCAGAAAAGCCGCATGGTGATGGATGCCGAGGGCCGCCACGCGGTGATGATTTCGCGCCGCAACGAAGGCGGCCAGAACACCGCCGTGACCGAGGGCGTGACCTCCTTCAAAGCCGATATGGCGCTGCACGACGACCGCCTGCTGGACGTGGTGCCCGAGTCCTGGTGGAAGATGCCCGACCCCTCTAACCCGGGCAGCGACATCACGCCCACCGTCACCATGATCACGCTGTTTCCCAGCCTGATCATCCAGCAGCAGGTCAATTCGCTGAGCACACGTCACATCGTGCCGCGCGGCCAGGGCGAGTTCGATTTCATCTGGACGCATTTCGGCTTTGCCGACGACACGCCCGAAATGACGCAACGCCGCCTGCGCCAGGCCAATCTGTTCGGCCCCGCGGGGTTTGTCAGCGCCGACGATGGCGAGGTGATCGAGCTGAGCCAGGCGGGCTTCGCGCAGGCCGGAGAGGGGGCCACATTGTGCGAGCTTGGCGGCACTGGTACCGAGATGACCGAACACATGGTCACCGAAACACTCATTCGCAGCATGTATGCCTACTGGAAGAAAGTCATGGCGCTATGACGGCGAGCGAACAAGGCATGCAGCGCCTGCTGCTGCAGATGCAGGTGGACCGGCTTAACGCGGACTACGCGGCGGCACTTGATGAAAAGCGCTTTGAGGAATGGCCGGAATTTTTCGTGGAAGACGGCCGTTACAAGGTGCAGGCCCGCGAGAACTTCGACCGCGGCCTGCCGCTGGCGCTGATCGCGCTGGAAAGCCGCGGCATGATGAAGGACCGGGTGTACGGCGTCACGCAGACGATTTACCACGGGCCGTATTACACGCGCCACGTCGTGAGTCCCGCGCGCATCCTTTCGCAAGAAGGCGACGCCATCCGGGCCGAGGCCAACTATGCGGTGTTTCGCACCAAGCCGGGCAGCGTGAGCGAGGTCTACAACGTGGGCCGCTATATCGACGAGCTAGTCTTCGTCGAAGGCGTGCTCAAGATCAGGAGCCGGCTTTGCGTCTACGACAGCGAGATGATCCTGAATTCGCTGATCTATCCGGTGTGAATATGGCGGGCGGGGCGCCGGCCACGATTCCCGGCAGCATTAACAAAGAGGCATAAAAAAACGGCCTCCGCGCAAACACAGAGGCCGTTCTTTTTGATAGGCGAGGGCTTAGCGCTTCTTGCCGACTTCGTTGCCGATCAATGCGCCGGCTGCCGCGCCGCCAATGGTGGCAAGTGGGCCTCCGAGAAGCACATTGCCGGCCACGCCGCCCGCCACGGCACCGACGGCGGTGCCGATCTGCGTGTTGGTGGGGCGGCTGGCACAGCCCGCCATAGCGGAAATGGCGAAAATAGACACGGCAACTGTGGTCACGATTCTTGAAGTCATGGATGTACCTATGGGTAGGGTCTTATGGATGCCAAGCCCTGTGACCTTGTAAATCCGGGGTATTCTGAAGTCACAGGGTTTGCACTCCAGAGCATGACGCAGGGTCCTGGCGGTGATGGGCTGGCGTTGACTGAGCGGGCGATCTTAAAGCCCTTCGTGCGCCCCAAAGGCGTTCCGCAGGTCGGCGTTAACCATCCTGCGGAATTACTTACGGTTACTTACCGCACACCAACATTTATCAGCGTTTTTTACCCACTTCGTTACCGATTACCGCACCTGCGGCGGCACCGCCCACGGTGCCCAGGGTGCTGCCAAAGACGGCATTACCGACAAGGCCACCAGCCACAGCGCCCACACCGGTGCCGATCTGTGCGTTGGTGGGGCTGGTGCTGCAACCGGTCACCCCAATCAGTGCCGCCGCAGCGACCGCCGACATCATCAGTTTCGTGTTCATGTTGTTTACCTTTGCTAAGAGTTTCAGGCTCTGCACCAGACCTTCATGCACGCAAGGCCCGGCTTTGCCTGTGACATCACTGTAGGTGGGCGGCTTTTGGGCGGGTGTAGGAGAAGTCCCCCGTGAGCTGTCGGCCCGGTGCAGTCTTTAGTGGTAGTCCCGCCGGAAGCGTTGGCGGTAGCGCGCTAGACGGCGCGGTTGCGCGCCAGTGGTGGATTGCGCGCGAAGTAGCGCGTGATGCCGCGCATCAAGGCATCGGCCAGCTGCACCTGGTACGCGTCGCTGCGCAGCTTGGCTTCTTCGTCGGGGTTGCTGATGAAGGCGGTTTCCACCAATATGCTGGGGATGTCGGGCGCCTTCAACACGGCGAAGCCGGCTTGTTCGACTTTTGCCTTGTGCAGCTTGCCGACGTTACCGATCTCGCCCAGCATGGCGCCGCCGAGTTTGAGGCTGTCGTTGATCTGTGCCGTGGTGCTCATGTCCAGCAGGGCCTTTTGCACCTGGGCATCCTTGGCCTTGACGTTGATGCCGCCCACCAGATCGGCCGAGTTTTCCTTGTCGGCGATCCAGCGCGCGGCACTGCTGGAAGCGCCTTTTTCGCTGAGCGCGAAGACGCTGGCGCCTTGCGGCCGCGCCGTGAAGAACGCATCGGCATGGATGCTGATAAACAGGTCGGCCTGCACGCGGCGCGCCTTTTGCACGCGCACATGCAGGGGCACGAAGAAGTCGGCGTCGCGCGTGAGATAGGCGCGCATATTTGGCTGCTGGTTGATGCGGTCGCGCAGGCGGTGCGCGATTTGCAGGACAACGTCTTTTTCGCGTGTGCCGCCGGGGCCGACGGCGCCTGGGTCTTCGCCGCCGTGGCCCGGGTCGAGGGCCACGATGACGAGGCGGTCGGTTTTGCTTTTCGCGATGAGCGGTGCCTCGGGTGTGGGCTTTCCGCTGGGGCCGGCTGCCGGCCCGGGGATTTTGTCCTTGTCCTTTTCCGCAATGGTGGGTGGTGTTGTCGGTTGTGCCTTGCTGTCGGGCTGCTTGCCCGACTGCCGCGCGATCAGGTCGGCAATAGGGTCGTTGCCGCTGCCGCCGCTGCTGGCGATGGCCGGTGGAGGCGCAGTACCAGACTGCCTGTCGGCGAGCTTCTCGGCAATCAGCGTCTCAAGCGGGTCGGCCACCTGCGTCGGGTACAAGTCGAACACCAGGCGGTACTGGTAGGCAGCCACGGGCGGCAACGTGAAGACCTGCGGCTGTATGGGCTGCTTGAGGTCTATCACCAGGCGCACCACGCCGGGGGCGTTTTGCCCCACGCGTATGCCGGAGATGTTGGGGTCGTCGGACTTGACCTTGGCCACCAGTTCACGCAACGCCGGGATCAGGTCTATGCCTTCGATGTCCACCGCAAGCCGGGGCGGCTCGGCGACAAAAAACTGCCGGGCCTTGATTTCGCCGTCCGACTCGATGGTCAGCCGCGTGTAGTCCTTGGACGGCCAGACGCGCACGGCCACGATGCTGGCGCCGCGCGCGATGTGCTGCACGCCCAGCAACAGCACCACGCTGCCCAGTTGCAGGGCGCCGCGGCGGCTCAGGGTGGGGCGCTTCATGCGAGCAGTTCCGCGCCGATGGGCGTTCGGGCCGTGAGAGTGACGGCGCGTGCGTCATCCGGCAGCACCTCCAGGTGCAGCAGCAGGTCGGGTTGCGGCAGGTGGGGGCCGGCCTTCTCGGGCCATTCGACAAGCTTGAGGCCGTTGGCGGCGAAGATGTCGCGAAAGCCGGCTTCTTCCCATTCGCGCGGATCGTTGAAGCGATAGAAGTCGAAGTGCCAGATGTTCATGCTGCCATTTTGGCCTGCTTCGGGCAGTGTGTACGGTTCCACCACCGCATAGGTGGGGCTCTTGATGCGGCCCTGCACACCCAGGCTCTTGAGCAGGTGGCGCACAAAGGTGGTCTTGCCCGCGCCTAGGTCGCCCTGCAGCTCGATCAGCGCGCGGCCTATGGCGGGGTGATTTGCCAGGGCCCGCGCGAAGCCGGCCGTGGCCTCCTCGTCGTGCCAGGTAATGTTTTTTACAATCAGCGGGTGTCCGCCAGCAACGCTTTGAACAGTCATCAGTTCGTTTCTCAAATTCAGGCTTGGGCGCGCGAGCTTGGATTTTCGCAAATCGGCATAACCGGCGTCGACCTGTCCTCGGCTGAACCTGGATTATCGGCCTGGCTGGCCGCCGGCTTTCATGGCGACATGCATTACATGGCCGCGCACGGTCTCAAGCGCGCCCGGCCGGCTGAGCTCATTCCGGGCACGGTGAGTGTCATCACGGCGCGCATGAACTACTTGCCGGCGTCGACGCCCGTCGGGCCCGGCGAGTGGCAAGCGCTGGAGTTCAGCCGGTTGCAGCGGCCTGACGAGGGCATTGTGTCGGTCTATGCGCGCGGCCGCGATTACCACAAGATCATGCGCGGCCGCCTGCAAAAGCTCGGCGAACGCATTTCGGAGCACGTCCAAAAACTGGGCCACCGCGCCTTTACCGATTCGGCGCCGGTGATGGAGGCCGAACTTGCCGCCCGCAGCGGGCAGGGCTGGCGCGGCAAACACACGCTGCTGCTGAACCGCGAAGCCGGCTCCATGTTCTTCCTGGGCGAAATTTACGTCGACATCGCGCTGCCGCCCAGCGAGCCGGTGGCGGCGCATTGCGGCAGTTGCCAGGCCTGCATCGATATCTGCCCGACGCGGGCCATCATCGCGCCGCACAAGCTCGACGCCCGGCGCTGCATCTCCTACCTGACCATAGAACATGCCGGCCACATTCCGATCGAGCTGCGCCCCCTGATCGGCAACCGCATCTACGGCTGCGACGACTGCCAGCTGATTTGCCCCTGGAACAAGTTCGCCCAGCGCAGCGCCTTGCCCGATTTCGACGAACGCGCAGGCTTGACGGGGCAGCAGCTGGTGACACTGTTCGGCTGGAGCGAAGAGGATTTTCTGCGTTTCACCGAAGGTAGCCCGATACGGCGCATAGGCCACGAGCGCTGGCTGCGCAACATCGCGGTGGCCATGGGCAATGCCTTGCGCGAGCTTGATGCGGCCGCCGCAATGCCAGTGCGCGAAGCCCTGCGCGCGCGCGCCGCGGACTGCGGCGGTCTGGTTTTGGAACACGTCGAATGGGCGCTGGCCCAATCACCAACACCGTTCACCAACGACATTCGGTAATATCCCCCGTGCATGAAAGGACACTCTTATGGATCCCACGATTTCGGGAGCGCTCGCGTCGCTGTTTGGCGCAGTCGTCGGCGGCGGCATCACTTTTAGCCTTAACCGCCAGTTGCACAAACACCAGCTGGCCCTGGCGCGCGAGCAGCACAAGACCGAGTTCATGGCGGAGGAAACTGCCCGCCATTTCCTGAGCCACAAGGGTTACACCGATCGCTCCTTTGAAACCTTACAGATGCATCTGGGCGGGTTTGACGAAGACGAGTTGCGCAAGATCCTCGTGCGGGCGGGGGCGATTCGGGTGTACCGTGAGGACGGATCGGAATGGTGGCGCTTGATGAGCCGGATGGGGGAGTTCATCGAGAAGAAGAGCGCATCCGCAGGCGCTTGATTCCGGGCGAGACTCCGCAAAAGTGGCACTCACGCAGCTCTTTTGACAAAGCCATAGAGAGCCCGATACCGCAACACTTCAGCAGTCGTAGCGCCGATAGTTCTGATAGCAAAGTTCGCGAATACGGGCTTTATCTCTGGCGAGCCGCTGGTCCGCCGCCCTTGCTTCGTTTTGCTCGCGGGTTCGGGCTTCATAGTCCTTGCGTTGGGCTTCCCGCTGCTCGTTGCTTTGCCGTTGCGACTCCTGATAGCTGCGCTGTGCTTCCGAATAACGTGCGTTGCTGATCGCCCGTTCACTTTCCTGGCGGAACTGCCGCTCCTGTTGTTCCGCACGCTTGGCAAGCTGCTGCCTGTTGGCTTCCTCGGTGGCCAACCGAAGCGCTTCTTTCTTTTCTTCTTCCTCTGCCTGCGCCTTCAGCTGAAGTTCCTGGGCCTCTTGTGCTTTTCGCGCTGTTTCCCGCTTGTGGTTCACGTAAAAAGCCGTTGCGAAGATCACCAGGACCACCGCAAGCAGGATTGGCAGGGCGCGCACGGGCCACGGGGCCTCAGCAGGCTGCACGCTGAGTGATCTGTCCATGCGCGGGGTAGGCGCCGCGTTGGCCTTTGCGCCGCTCAGCTTGCGGTCATGCGCGGCCCTGGATTCGTCGTCACGCAGGATCTGGTGCGCGGTTTTGACTTCAAGGAATTTATCAACGGCTTGCGGGTCCGCCGCAAGCCTGGCGGGGGAGTAAAAGCTCTTGGCTTTTTCAAAAGCCGCTTCGATGTCTTCCCGGGTTGCGTTTCCCGGCACTCCCAGAACTAGATAGGCGGACTTCATGGACTTCCTGTGGGTCTTGAGTTGTTGTTGCCGCGTTAAGGCGAGGCCTGATTAGTAGCGACGCGATGCACGTTCGGCCGCGGCGGCTGCTCTTGCCGCTGCAGCCTCGGCACGCCTTTCGGCGGCGGTGAGGCTTGCGTTGCTTTCAGGGTAAATGGGGTAGGCGGACGAAGCGCGGGTTTTGGTGGATACCTGTTTAGCGTCCATGCACTCCGTTTCTATGGCGGCGCGGATTTCAACCGGGCTGCCTTTTTTGGCGAAGACAGCGGACGCCAGATCCTTTTCCTTGATCTTCTCCAGCCTGGCGATGGGTTTGGCGTCAATGCCGGCATGCAAGCTTTCCAGGGTCTCCCGGCGGGTTCGAGCCTCAATAAAAGGCAGGGCACGGATGCCCTTGTCTGCGCATTGGGCGTCGGTCGTGACATTGACCTGTTCCTTGCTGAAGGATCCGGTCAGGGAGGAGTATTTTTTCTGGACCTCCGTGTCACAGGGTTTGTCCTGGAACGTGGCGCCGCATTTGAAAAGGTTCTGTCCACCGGTAGCAGAGCATGCCACGACCATCAACATCAAGGCTGCGATTGAGCTACGAATTTCCATCCCTGTCTCTCCAGTCATTTGCCGAGCCCTGTAGGCTACAAATTTTTACATAAGTATACCCAGTGGCAAGCGATGAGAGTTTGCTGCCAGTCAGCTGGACAGGCGCACAGGGAAGCGAAGGGGACGCGAATGCCTAGCGCAATACAGCCAACGCGAAGGGCAAACTCACTACTCCCAATATCGTCGACAAGGTTACCAACCCCGCCACATAGGCGCCGTTGTAGCCCATGCGTGCAGCCAGCACATAAGCACTCGAGGCAGTCGGCAACGCGGAGAAGGCCAGAAGTATGGTCGTCTGCACGGTGGACAGGCTGAAGACTGCGGCCAGGCCAAGCGCCACGATGGGCAGCAGCAGGTGGCGTATCGACAGCACGGCCACCGTCAAGGTTCTGGATTGCGCAAGGTGGGCGAACTGCATACCTGCCCCGGCCGACATCAGGCCCAGGGCCAGAGACGCGGCTCCTATGCGGTTGACGGTGGGTTCCAGCCAGAAGGGAATGCTCAAGCCCAGCAGGTTGGCGAGCAGGCCTGAGGCCGTCCCCACGATGAGCGGGTTGCGCACCAATTCCCTCATGAAGCCGCGCTGGGCATGCTTTGCCATGGGCCAAACCGCTGCGACGTTGAAAAGGGGCACGCAGACGCCTATCAGCACCGCGATGAGTTGCAGCCCCTGGGGGCCGGCCAGGCGGTCGGCAAGGGCAAGGGCGATGAAGGAGTTGAAGCGAAAGGCCACCTGGGCGCTGGCTGCATGTTCGCGTGCATCAATGTGGCTGCGCAGCCAGGGCAGGTATGGAAGGCTGTAGGCCATGGCAATGCCGGCCACACCCATCAGCAGGCCTGCGCCTATCAGGCTGGAGGCGGCACCCAGGTCCAGCGGGCTTTTCACGATGGAGTGAAACAGCAGGACGGGAAACAGGAAGTAATAGACCAGGCTTTCCACCTTCTCCCAGACCGTGCGGTCAAGGGCGGTGTAGCGGCACACCAGGTAGCCGCAGATGATGAGGGAAAAGTCCGGGAAAAGAAGCTGGGCGTAGTTCACCGGCCCAAGAATAACCGCAATGCCTTCGGGTTTGCCCTTATGCGTAATCCACACTGGCGAAGAACGCGGCTGCGATTACTATTTCAGCTGTTTTTAAGTAAGGACCCGAACATGCAACGTCGTTATCTCTTTGCCTATTCCGTACTGTCCGCGCTTGCGCTGGGGGCCGCGGCCGGCCCTGCACTGGCGCAGGGGTATCCCAACAAGGTGGTCAAGCTGCAAGTGCCTTTCGCACCCGGCGGCACCACAGACATCGTGGCCCGTGTGATCGCCGAGCCGCTGGGCAAGGCCCTGGGCCAGAGCGTCATTGTCGAGAACAAGGCCGGCGGCGGCGGCGTGGTCGGCGCGCTGGAAATCGCCCGCTCCGCTCCTGACGGCTACACCCTGGGTGTTGCCACGGTGTCCACCACCGCGGCCAATCCGGCCATCAATCCGAAGATCCCGTACAACACCCTGACGGACTTCACGCCCATCATCAACATCGCGGCCACGCCCAACATCATCGCGGTGCACCCGAGCTTTCCGGCGCGCAACTACAAGGAGTTCCTGGCCGAGCTCAAGAAAAACCCCGGCAAGTATTCCTACTCGTCCTCCGGCACGGGCGGCATAGGCCATCTGCAGATGGAGCTCTTCAAGAGCATGTCGGGCACCTTTGTGACCCACATCCCCTACCGCGGCGCGGGCCCAGCGCTGAACGACACGGTGGCCGGCCAGGTCCCCATGATTTTTGACAACATTCCTTCCGCTCTGCCCTTCATCCAGCAAAAGCGCCTGATCCCCATCGTGGTGGCCGCGCCGCAGCGCCTTGCCGTGCTGCCGGATGTGCCGACCTTCAAGGAAGTCGGCCTGGAGCCGGTGAACCGCATGGCCTACTACGGCATCCTGGGTCCCAAGGGCCTGCCCAAGGACGTGGTCGACAAGGTCAGCGCCGGCGTGAAGAAGTCGCTGGAGGACCCGGCCATACGCAAGCGCATCGAAGACACGGGTTCGCTGATCATTGCCAACACGCCCGAGCAGTTCACGGCCCAGATCAAGGCCGAGTACGAGGTCTACAAAAAAGTGGTGGACGGGGCCAAGCTCAAGCTGGACTAAGCCGCCGGGTTCAATCCCCCGCCAGGCCGCCGTGCAAGAAATTGCGCGGCGGCTTTTTTGTTATGGTTGCCCCATGCAAGCACAAAGCCAATCCAGCATAGACGCATTCATCGACGCGCTGTGGCTGGAGGACGGCCTCTCAAAAAACACGCTGGCTGCCTACCGCCGGGACCTGTCCCTGTTCGCCGGCTGGCTGGGCGCGAAGGAGCAGGGCGCACGCGCGCTGGACGCCACGGCCGAGAGCGACCTCAACAGTTACTTTTCCGCCCGCCATGCCGCGACCAAGGCGACTTCGGCGAACAGGCGCCTCACGGTGTTCAAGCGCTACTTCCGCTGGGCGATGCGCGAGCGCTTGATAGACGCGGACCCGACGCTCAAGCTGCAGTCGGCCAAACAGGCACTGCGGGTTCCCAAGACGCTGAGCGAGGCCCAGGTCGAAGCGCTGCTGGCCGCGCCCGATGAAAACACGCCGCTGGGCCTGCGCGACCGCGCCATGCTGGAGCTGTTGTACGCCAGCGGCCTGCGTGTGAGCGAGCTGGTAGGCCTCAAGACCTTTCACCTGAGCCTCAACGAGGGCGTGCTGCGCGTCATGGGCAAGGGCAGCAAGGAGCGCCTGGTGCCCTTCGGCCAGGTGGCACGGGAATGGATCGTGAACTACATGGCCGAGGGGCGGCCGGCCATCCTGGGCGGGCAGCAGACCGACGACCTGTTCGTCACCGGCCATGGCAAGGGCATGAGTCGCGTGATGTTCTGGATGCTGGTCAAAAAATACGCGGGGCTGGCCGGCATCCATTCGCCGCTGTCGCCCCACACGCTGCGTCACGCCTTTGCCACGCACTTGCTCAACCATGGCGCCGACCTGCGCGCAGTGCAGATGCTGCTGGGCCACGCCGATATTTCCACCACCACGATTTACACCCATGTGGCGCGCGAGCGGCTCAAGGCGCTGCATGCGCAGCACCATCCCCGGGGTTAGATTACAGATCCTGGACAAAATCTTGCTCACACTTCACCTCTGGAACGTTTTATGCCGGGACTGATCCGACGGCGCAGCGCGGCCGCGCTGCTTGTGCTCCTCACACCCCTTGGTGCTGCCTTGGCCCAGCCGGCTCCGGTCTGGCCGGTGCGCCCGCTTCGCATCGTCGTGGCCTACCCGTCGGGCGGCGTCAGCGATGCTGTGGCACGGGCCCTGGCCGACAAGCTGTCTGCTCAGCTTGGCACGCCTGTGCTGGTGGAAAACCGCGCCGGCGCGGGCGGCAGCATAGGCATGGATGCTGTGGCCAAGGCGCCAGCGGACGGTTACACCCTGGGATTCTCGTCCATCAGTCCCCTGGCCTTGAACCCGCACCTGGGCAAGCAGGCCTATGACCCGGCTCGGGACATTGTTCCGGTGGCCAGCGTCATGTATTCGCCTGTGGTGCTGCTGGCTACGCCGGCTTTTGCGGGGAAAGACTTCAAGGACTTGCTGGCCGCGGCCAAGGCCAGGCCGGGCAGCTTGCGCTGGTCTACATCCGGGCTGGCCACCGTGGGGCACCTTATGCTGGAGCAAGTCAGCCAGGGCGCGAAGGTGGAGTTCACCCATGTCCCCTATAAGGGCGGTGGTCAGCAGCTCACAGATGCCATAGGCGGGCAGGTGGAGCTGGTCTCCACCAACCTCAGTGGCACGGTATTGCAGCACATTCAGGCTGGCAAGATGCGCCCGCTCGCGGTCGGTGCACCTGCGCGTGTGGGGGCTTTGCCGCAAGTGCCGACATTTGCCGAACTCAGCCTGGCACCGGCCAACCTCACATCCCTGTTTGGCATTTTCGCGCCAGCAAAAATTCCGGCAGAACTGCTGCAACGGCTCAACGCGGAAATCAATCAGGCCTTGCGTGCACCTGATTTACGCAAAAAACTGCTTGATGCCGAGAATGTGCCTACAGGGGGCAGCTCTGCGGATTTTGCGCACCAGATCGCTGCCGAGTCAGCCAGCAACGTCCGCATCGTGAAAGCTGCGAACATCAAGGCCGAGTGACTCCGCCTAAGCACCTTCAAGAGGGTGTGCCGTACATATAGCTTCGGTTGAAGGGGTAGCCGGACTGCGCACCGGCGATCGCCGTACCGTGCACCTCGCCCGACGGCTTGGCCGCCAGCATCTGGTGCAGTGCGATCCAGCCCTGTTCGAAGCTCATGGCGCTGCCGGCCAAGTAGAGCCGATAGGCTCTCAAGGTTTTTTCGGCGCGCTCGGGGCCGCCGTCCTGCGCCAGCACCTGGCGCGCTTCGTCCAGCCTGGCCTCCAGTCCGTCAGACCAGTTCCACAGCGTGCGCGCGTAGTGCGGGCGCAGGTTTTCGGTGTCCACCATTTCCAGGCCCGCGCGCGACATGTGCTCCAGCACGGCGCTGACGTGCATTAGCTCGCCGCCCGGGAAGATGTATTTTTCGATGAAGTCACCCATGCCGGCGCCGAGCTGGCGGTTTTCGAGGCCGCCGGCCGTGATGCCGTGGTTCATGACCAGGCCGCCGGGTGCCAGCAGGCGCATGATTTTCTCGAAATAGCCGGTCATCTTGGCATGGCCCACATGTTCGAACATGCCGACCGAGGAGATCTTGTCGAAGGGCTGGTCTTCAGGCATATCGCGGTAGTCGCGCAGCTCCATGCGCACACGCCCGCCCAGGCCTTTTTCTTCTATCAGCCGCTGCACGTGCGCATGCTGGTTTTTCGACAGGGTGATGCCGGTGGCGTCAACGCCATAGTGCTCGGCCGCCCACATCAGCAGGCCGCCCCAGCCGGCGCCTATGTCGAGGAAGCGCTCACCGGGTTTGAGCATGAGCTTGCGGCAGATGTGGTCGAGCTTGGCCTCTTGCGCCTGGGCCAGGCTCATGGACGCATCGCGGTAGTAAGCACAGGAGTACACGCGCCGTGGGTCCAGCCAGAGCGCGTAGAAGGCGTCGGAAACATCGTAATGAAACTGGATTTGCGCCGCGTCGCGGGCATGGGTGTGGGCCGCCAGGGACTTGGCGTGGTGCAGCAGGCTGGACCACCAGCTTGTGTCGCTTTGCACCGGGTTGCCGGGCAACAGCTTGGTGACCGCGCGCATCACGTCTCGCATCGCGCCCTCGAGCTGGAGCTTGCCCTCGACATAGTCTTCGGCCAGGGCGCCTATCTGGCCGGCCTTGAGGCGGGCGATGCTGGACCAATGGGAAAACGCGAGCTTGACAGGAGCGTTGGCCGAGCCCAGGCGCTGGCCCTGAGGCAGCTGCAGGGCGATGTCCGCGGGCAAGCGCGGCATTTGCGATGGGATGTCTGGAACCAGGTGCCGGATCATGCGCAAACTCCTTTTCAAGAGATTTGCAGTCTAGCGCCGTTCGAAAATTCTTGTCACAGCCTTGTATGTAGGAGTTTGCCGCGTCTTGAAACCTTTTTCTTAGCCCAGCAAAGCCAGCTCCGCATCGTCAAACCCCGCCCGCCGCCTGGCCTCCAGGTTCAGTGGCCCCTTGAGCCGGGGCGCCTCATACTGCCGGGCCAGCAGGGCATAGGTGGCGACCGGCTCCAGCCCGCGCTGGGCGCACAGCTGGCGGTACCAGTGGTTGCCGATGGCGACATGGCCGATTTCGTCGCGCAGGATCACGTCCAGGATGTCCACGGCCCGCAGCGCGTCGGGCGTGCCGACTTTGCGCAGCTTGGCCTGCATGGGTGGGGTCGCATCCAGGCCCCGGGCCTCCAGGGTGCGCGGCACCAGCGCCATGCGCGCCAGCAGGTCGCCCTCGGTCTTGCGGGTCATGTCCCAGAGGCCGGTATGAGCCGGAAAGTCGCCGTAGTCGTAGCCCATGGCCTGTAAGTGCGCGCGCAGCAAGCTGAAATGGAGGGCTTCCTCGGCGGCGACCTTGAGCCAGTCCAGGTAGTAGGCGCGCGGCATGCCGGGAAAACGCCAGACCGCGTCCAGCGCCAGGTTGATCGCGTTGAATTCGATGTGCGTCACGGCATGGAGCAGGGCGGCCAGGCCTTCGCGCGTGAAGGGCGAGCGCTTGGGCACGTCCAGGTGGGAGCGCAGCTCGGGGCGCTCGGGGCAGCCGGGCAGGCCGGCCTGGGCCTTTAGTTCCAGCCCGGCCTCGATTGCGAGCATGCCCGCCTGCGCCATGGCCTGCTGCGTCATCAGCACTTTTTGAACGGGGTCGGTTTCCAGCAGCGCCCGCAGCGCCAGCTGGCGCAGTTCTGCGGGGGGCGGGGCGCTGCTCATGGGGGGATTGTCGGCGATACGGCAGTGGCTCCTTACAATCGGGGGTATCGGGGCCGGCTGGGTGCTGGCCCTGCTTTTTTGACCCCGTCTCCTCACAAAGTACAAAACCCATGGCCCTCTACCAACTGGACAACCTGGCCCCCGACGTTCATGAATCCGCCTGGGTGGCCGACAACGCCCAGGTCATGGGGAATGTGCGCCTGGCCGAGGACAGCAGCGTCTGGTTTGGCGTGGTGATACGGGGCGACACCGAGACCATTTCTGTGGGCCGGGGCTCCAACATCCAGGACAACAGCGTGCTGCATGCCGACATGGGGCTGCCGCTCACCATAGGGGAGAACGTCACGGTCGGCCACCAGGTCATGCTGCATGGCTGCACCATAGGCGACGGTTCGCTGATCGGCATCCAGGCAGTGGTGCTCAACGGCGCGAAAATCGGAAAGAACTGCCTGGTCGGCGCCGGCTCGCTGGTCACCGAAGGCAAGGAGTTTCCCGACGGCTCCATGATCCTCGGAAGCCCCGCCAAAGCTGTCAGGCAGCTGTCCCCGGAGCAGATCGAGGGTTTAAAAATGAGCGCGAAGCACTATGTAGACAATGCCCGGCGCTACAAGACCGGGCTCAAGAAGGTGGGCTGAGGCCGCCTTTTTTTATTGGCCCTCCACCTTTACCCCTTCCAGCCATGTCTGAATTACATAAATTTATCTTCGATGGCCTGCCCGTGCGCGGCATGCTGGTACGCCTGACCGGCTCCTGGCAGGAAATCCTCAAGCGCCGGGAAGCAGCCGGCGGCTATCCGGCCGAGGTCACCAACCTGCTGGGGGAAATGACGGCGGCCGGCGCCCTGATGCAAAGCAACATCAAGTTCAACGGCTCGCTGATCCTGCAGATTTTCGGCGACGGACCGGTCAAGCTGGCCGTGGCCGAAGTGCAGCCCGACCTGAGCCTGCGCGCCACCGCCACGGTGACCGGCGCGGTGGACCCGGGCAGTTCACTGAGCCAGCTGGTCAATGTGAACAACCAGGGGCGCTGCGCGATCACCCTGGACCCGAAAGGCAAGCTGCCGGGCCAGCAGGCCTACCAGGGCGTGGTGCCGCTGTACGGCGACCAGCGCGAGAAGATCGAAAACCTCGCCGAGGTGCTGGAGCACTACATGCTGCAAAGCGAGCAGCTGGACACCAAGCTGATCCTGGCGGCCGACGGCAATGTGGCCGCGGGCCTGCTGATCCAGCGCCTGCCGGTAAAGGGCCAGGGCAACCTCGAAGGGCAGATAGACCGCGACGCCAATGAGGACCAGATCGGTGTCAACGAGGACTACAAACGCATCGCGATGCTGGCCGGCACGCTCAAGCGCGAAGAGCTGCTGGGACTGGATGCCGACACCATCCTGCGCCGCCTGTTCTGGGAAGAGCAGGTCACGCGCTTTGAGCCCGTGACGCCCAGTTTTGCCTGCAGTTGCTCGCGCGAGCGCGTGGGCGGCATGCTGCGCAGCCTGGGCACTGACGAAATCGAGAGCATTATTTCCGAGCGCGGCAAGGTGGCGGTCGACTGCGAGTTTTGCGGCGCGAAGTACGAATTCGACCCGGTGGATGCGGCGCAACTCTTTACCAACCAGACCAACCAGCAGCCGCCGACCTCCACGGTTCAATAAGCGGCGCGCTGCGCCAGCAGGTCACTCAGCAGGCGGTGTTCGCAGGCCGGGTCGCTGCATTTGTCGCAGACCCACACCCAGGCCTTGCTCCTGCCGGCCGGCGCCTGTTTCCGCGGTGACGATCCCGGCAGCAAGCGTTCAACGGCGGCCAGCGCCTGCCCCAGGCGCTGCGGGGCGCTTCCATAGAGCACGCAGTAAGCCGTGCCGGCGGCGGCCAGGGCCGACCGGATGGCCTGGTCGGCGGCTTGCCGGGCCGCTTCGGCCGATTCCAGCCCGCACAGCAGCGTCAGGCCATAGCCGGTATGGCCGGTCGCACCGCCTGAAGACGCGAACGGTTCCGTCACGGCTACCTGCGCATCCCGGCCCGCCTCTTTGAGGGCACGGTCCAAGTCGGAGGCCAGCTGGTGTTTTCCGGTCAAAGGGGCGCCGGTGACGGCGATTTTCAGCACGGTCAATCCGTCAAGCGCACCGGCCAAGCCTGCCCGGGCCTACTTGGTGACCTGCACAAAGATTTCATTGGGCTTGACCATGCCCAATTCGGTGCGGGCTTTTTCTTCGACCATTTCAAGACCTTCCTTCAAGTCCCTGACTTCCGCCGTGAGCTGGTCGTTGGCGGCCTGAGCCTGGACGTTTTTGGCCTGCTGCTCGGTCAGCCGGTGCTGCATTTCGCGCACGCTGGGAACGCTGCCCCGGCCAATCCACAGTTGCGCATGGAAGATGACCAGCAGCGCAATCAGGACGGCAGGGACGAGTCGTTTTCCCACGTGCGGTTCGGCGTTCAGCGGAGGTTGTAGAAGGCCGCGCGGCCTGGGTAGGACGCAATGTCACCCAGGTCTTCTTCGATGCGCAGCAGCTGGTTGTACTTGGCCATGCGGTCCGAGCGCGAGAGCGAGCCGGTCTTGATCTGGCCGGCGTTGGTGCCCACGGCGATATCGGCGATCGTGGAGTCCTCGGTTTCGCCGGAGCGGTGCGAGATCACGGCGGTGTAGCCGGCGCGTTTGGCCATCTCAATGGCGGCGAAGGTCTCAGTCAGGGTGCCGATCTGGTTGATCTTGATCAGGATGGAGTTGGCGATGTTCTTGTCGATGCCTTCCTTGAGGATCTTGGTGTTGGTGACGAACAGGTCGTCGCCGACCAGCTGCACTTTTTTGCCCAGCTTCTCGGTGAGGATCTTCCAGCCGTCCCAGTCGCCTTCGGCCATGCCGTCCTCGATGCTGATGATGGGGTATTTGTCGACCCAGGTCGCCAGAATGTTGGTCCATTCTTCGGCGGAGAGGCTCAGGCCTTCGCCGGACAGCACGTACTTGCCGTCCTTGTAGAACTCGGAAGCCGCGCAGTCCAGGCCCAGGGCGATCTGCTCGCCGGCCACATAGCCTGCGGCTGAAATGGCTTCCAGGATCATCTGGATGGCCGCTTCGTGGCTGGGCACGTTGGGGGCAAAACCGCCTTCGTCACCGACGGCCACGCTCATGCCCTTGTCGTGCAGGATTTTCTTCAGCGCATGGAAAACCTCAGCGCCGTAACGCACGGCTTCGCGAAAGCTCGGTGCACCCACGGGGATGATCATCAGTTCCTGCAGGTCCAGGTTGTTGTTGGCGTGCGCGCCGCCGTTGACTACGTTCATCATGGGCACGGGCATCTGCATGGCACCGCTGCCGCCGAAGTAGCGGTACAGGGGCAGGCCGGCTTCTTCAGCGGCGGCACGGGCCACGGCCATGCTGACGGCCAGCGTGGCGTTGGCACCCAGGCGGGATTTGTTGTCCGTACCGTCGAGGTCGATCAGCGTGCGGTCGAGGAAGGCCTGCTCGCTCGCGTCCAGGCCCAGCACGGCTTCGGAGATTTCGGTGTTGATGTGCTCGACCGCCTTGAGCACGCCCTTGCCGAGGTAGCGCGACTTGTCGCCGTCGCGCAGTTCGATGGCTTCGCGCGAGCCGGTGGATGCGCCCGAGGGAACGGCCGCCCGGCCCATGACGCCGGACTCCAGCAGCACGTCGCATTCAACGGTAGGGTTGCCACGGCTGTCGAGAATTTCGCGGCCGACGATATCAACAATTGCGCTCATTTAGGCTCTTTCAAATCAGAAGATAAAGTTAAAAAATAAAAACCAAACCTGTTACACGCCTTCGACCAGCACCATGCGCATGACGGCAATGCCCTGGCGCGATTGGCGGGCCGCTTCATACTCGGCGGATTCATTGAAGGCACGGGCCTGCTCCACACTCGGGAACTTCAGCACCACGATGCGGCTGGGTGTCCAGTCGCCTTCCAGTACTTCGATCTTGCCGCCGCGCACGCAGACCTCGGCGCCATGCGCTTGCATGGCAATGCTAGACAGCTTTTTGTACTGCTCGTATTGTTCGGGGTTCGTAACCGTCACGTTGGCGATGATGTAGGCGCTGGGCATATCAGGTTCCAGAGGTTCTAAGGTATCCGCATGCCTTGCCGGCGCGGGATGGTGTCTTGCCAGGGAGCCCGCAGGTGTGCCCAGGCGCCGCGTCCATGGTCAGGCGGAAAAATTGTTTTCGAGGTAGCCGTTTTTCTTGGTGACGCGGTCCAGCGCCAGCAGTGTTTCGAGTAGCGCCTTCATGTGTTTGAGGGGCACGGCATTCGGGCCATCACTCAGTGCCTTGGCCGGATCGGGATGCGTTTCCATGAAGAGGCCGGCTACGCCGACCGCCACCGCGGCGCGGGCCAGCACAGGCACCATCTCGCGCTGGCCACCGCTGCTGGTGCCGTTGCCGCCGGGCAATTGCACTGAGTGGGTGGCGTCGAACACCACGGGGGCTTTTGTCTCGCGCATGATGGCCAGGCTGCGCATGTCGGACACGAGGTTGTTGTAGCCGAAGCTCGCGCCGCGTTCGCAGGCCATAAAGCTGTCTTCGTCCAGGCCTTTTTCACGTGCGGCTGCGCGAGCCTTGTCGATGACGTTTTTCATGTCGCCGGGGGCCAGGAACTGGCCTTTTTTGATGTTGACCGGCTTGCCCGATTGCGCCACGGCGTGGATGAAATCCGTCTGGCGGCACAGAAAGGCCGGGGTTTGCAGCACGTCGACCACCGAGGCGACGGTTGCGATGTCGGCTTCGGAATGCACGTCGGTCAGGATGGGCAGGCCCAGTTCGCGCTTGACCTTGGCCAGGATTTCCAGGCCCTTGGTCATGCCGGGGCCGCGAAAGCTGGTGCCGCTGGAGCGGTTGGCCTTGTCGTAGCTTGACTTGAAGATAAAGGAAATTCCCAGCGAAGCGGTTATTTCCTTGAGCGTGCCGGCGGTGTCCATCTGCAATTGCTCGGACTCCACCACGCAGGGGCCGGCGATCAGGAAAAACGGTTGGTCAAGGCCGATGTCGAATCCACAGAGTTTCATGGTCAGGCAACCGCCTTCAAAGGCTTGGCTGCGGGCTTGCCGCCTTGCCCCGCGCTGGCGCGCAACTGGAGCACGGCCGCAATATAGGCGTTGAACAGCGGGTGGCCGGCCCAGGGCGTGGATTTGAACTCGGGGTGGAATTGCACGCCGACAAACCAGGGATGGACATCCTGCGGCAACTCGACGATTTCGGTGAGTTGCTCGCGCTGTGTCAGCGCCGAGATAACCAGGCCCGAGGCACGCAGGGCGTCGAGGTAGTTCACGTTGGCTTCATAGCGGTGGCGGTGGCGTTCGGTGACCACGTCGCCGTAGATCTTGTGGGCCAGCGTGCCCGGGGCGACGTCCGAGCTTTGCGCGCCCAGGCGCATGGTGCCGCCCATGTCGGACTTGGCATCACGTGTCTTGATGGTGCCGTCGGCGTCTTTCCATTCGGTGATGAGCGCAATGACCGGGTGCGGCGTGGCGGGGTCGAACTCGGTGCTGTTGGCATCCTTGAGGCCCGCGACGTGGCGTGCGAACTCAATCGTGGCGACCTGCATGCCCAGGCAGATGCCGAGGTAGGGCATCTTGTTTTCGCGCGCGAATCGGGCCGCGCAAATCTTGCCTTCGACGCCGCGCACGCCGAAGCCGCCCGGCACCAGCACGCCGTCAAAACGCGCCAGGCGCGAAACGTTGTCCGGCGTGATGGTTTCGGAGTCGACGTACTCGATAACCACCTTGGCATGGTTTTTCATGCCGGCATGGCGCAGGGCTTCATTGAGCGACTTGTAGCTGTCGGACAGGTCGACGTACTTGCCGACCATGGCGATGTGCACCTCGGTCTGCGGGTGCTCGGTCTCGTAGACAAGGTCGTCCCAGCGCCGGAGGTTGGCCGGCGGGGTATTGAGGCGCAGCTTGTCGCAGATCAGGCCGTCCAGGCCCTGCTCGTGCAGCATGCGCGGCACCTTGTAAATCGTGTCCACGTCCCACATGGAGATCACGCCCCACTCGGGAACGTTGGAGAACAGCGAGATCTTTTCGCGCTCTTCGCTGGGGATGGGGCGGTCCGCGCGGCAC
>Ga0209025_1001743_pt1 | contig 26113 bp, 30 predicted proteins | sample AraplaMF_Col_mLB_FD_184256 | JGI IMG/M metagenome (GOLD analysis project Ga0209025, IMG submission 184256) | Arabidopsis root microbial communities from the University of North Carolina, USA - plate scrape MF_Col_mLB (SPAdes) (version 2) | ecosystem: Host-associated > Plants > Roots > Endosphere... | reverse complement strand
GTAGACGCGGTTGAGTTCTTCGGCGCTGGCATGGATGTGCACCAGCTTCTGCGCGGGGCGCGGCGCTTGCAGCAGCGTGTAGCCGCCGGTCGTCATCTCGCCCAGGCGCGGGCCTATGGCAATGATGAGGTCGCTGGCCTTCACGCGCGCGGCCAGCTTGGGGTTCAGGCCTATGCCCACGTCGCCGGCGTAGAGCGGGTGATGGTTGTCAAAAGTGTCCTGGAAGCGGAAGGCATTGCCCACCGGCAGCTTCCAGTTTTCAGCGAAGCGCTGCAGCGCCTGCGCCGACTGCGGCGTCCAGCCTCCGCCGCCCGCGATGATCATCGGCCGCTCGGACTTCAGCAGCATCTCGCGCAGCGTGCGCAGCGAGCCCGGGTCGCTCCAGGCCTGCACCGCCTCCACGCGCGGCAGCGGCTGCGCGGCCGTCATGCGGGTCAGCATGTCCTCAGGCAGCACCAGCACCACCGGGCCGGGGCGGCCGTTCATCGCGGTGGCGAAGGCGCGCGCCACGTACTCGGGAATGCGGTCGGCCTCGTCGATGCGCTCCACGCGCTTGGCGAAACCCTTGGTGCTGGGGCCGAAGAAGTTGAAGTAGTCCACCTCCTGGAAGGCCTCGCGGTCGCGGCAGTCGCTGGCCACGTCGCCCACCAGCAGCACCATGGGCGTGGAGTCCTGGAAGGCCGTGTGCACGCCGATGGAGGCGTTGGTGGCGCCCGGGCCGCGCGTGACCATGCAGACGCCGGGCCGGCCGGTCAGCTTGCCGTGGGCCTCGGCCATAAAGGCCGCGCCACCCTCCTGCCGGCAGGTAATGAACTGGATTCTGTCCCGGCGCGCATGCAGGCCGTCGAGCACGGCCAGGTAACTTTCACCGGGTACGCCAAACGCATGGGTAACGCCCTGGGCCAGAAGGCAATCAACCAAAAGATGGCCGGCAAGTTGTGCAGTCATGTGCCTATTGTGCTGGATATGACACCCACGCTCCCCCTAGGGGGCCGCTGCGGCCCCAACTGGAATGAAGAGAGCCCGGCCTCGCGCGCGACGCTGCGCTTATTCCGGTGTTGCCGCGTCGCCGTCGCTGCCGCCGGCAGCCAGGGCCTGGCGGGCGAGCTCTTCGTCGCTCAGTGGCGGGGCTGCTTCAAGCGCGGCGAGTTCGTCGAGGAACTCCTGAGTCGGCTCCTCATGCTCCAACAGCACTTCCTCGAGTTTTTGCCGGCCGGTTTCCGCGTGCACCGTGGGTGAAACCAGGATCGTGGGCGGCACGGGGAATGTTTCACCAAGCTTGAATTTCAGCGCTTCGGATTTCTCTTCAACCCAGTGCGCGAAGTCACCGTTTTTGGGGGTGTCCGAGTTGCTCATGGCGGCCTCCTTGGCTTGCGTTGAGGCCTCGGCGCGAAGGGCCGAGGCCTGCTTCATTATGCGACCAGGGCGCGCGCGGCGGTAGTGCCGCGGCCGCCTCATCGCCCCGGCCGTTCCATACTCACGGGGTTAATACGCTTGCATTAATTCACCAAACAGTTAAATTTGCAACATGGCAGCCACCACATCATCCACGCAGGAACCGCGCTCACGCGACGCGGACCGCTCACAACAAACCATACTGCTGGCGGCGCGCGACGAGTTCGCGCTCTACGGTCTGGCCGGCGCCCGGGTGGACCGCATCGCCGAACGCGCCGACATCAACAAGCGCCTGATCTACTACTACTTCAAGAGCAAGGACGACCTCTTCCTCGCGGTGCTGGAGAACACCTACGCAGACATACGCGCGGCCGAGCAGAAACTGCACCTGGACGAAATGGACCCCGTGGAGGCCATACGCGAGCTGGTCTCCTTCACCTGGCATTACTACCTCGAGCACCCCGAGTTCATCTCCCTGCTCAACAGTGAAAACCAGCACAATGCGGCGCATTTGAAGAAGTCCGCGCGCATCCAGGAAATGAACTCGCCGCTGGTCCAGATGCTGGACACGGTGCTGGAGCGCGGGCGCCGCCAGGACCTGTTCCGCGCCGGCATAGACCCCATCCAGCTGTATATCTCCATCGCCTCCATCTGCTACTTCTACCTCTCCAACAACCAGACGCTCTCGACCATCTTTGGGCGCGATCTGCGTGCCCCAAAGGCCATGGCGCAGCGCCTGTCGCACATGACGGACATGGTGCTCGGCTACGTGATGCGCTGAGCACCGGCAAGCCCGCAAGCCTACCCCCGAGGTTTCCCTAGGGGCGGTTGACAGCCCCCTGCTCAGCCCCAACAATTCACCATATAGTTACATACGGACGTGCCAGCCTGCGGCGCAGTACCGCATGGCAACCAGGAGACTTATCCGATGCTGCGCAAGTTGCTGCTGTTACCGGCACTCAGGCCTTTCCTGCTGATCATCCTGCTGCTGGTGCTGTGGGACCTCGCCATACGCGTCTTCAAGATTCCGGCCTACCTGATTCCCCGCCCCGAGGAAGTCGTGGGGCAACTGGTGTCCGAATGGAACCGCCTGCTGCGCGAAAGCTGGAAAACCACGCAGGCCACGCTGGGCGGCTTCGCGCTGACCATCCTCATCGGCATTCCGCTGGCCATGGTGATCGCCTACTCCCGCGTCGTCGAGTCCTATGTCTACCCGCTGCTGGTGTTCTCGCAAAGCATTCCCAAGGTCGCGATTGCGCCGCTGTTTGTCGTGTGGTTCGGCTTCGGCATCTTTCCCAAGATCATTTCGGCTTTTCTGCTGGGCTTCTTCCCCGTGGTGGTGTCCACCGTCATGGGCTTCAAGTCGGTCGAGCCCGACATGCTGGACCTGGCGCGCTCCATGGGCGCCAGCCGGCTGCAAACCTTCTTCAAGATCAGCCTGCCGCAGGCGCTGCCCGCCATCTTCAGCGGCCTGAAGGTGTCCATCACGCTGGCTGTGGTGGGCGCCGTGGTCGGCGAGTTTGTCGGCTCGAACTCCGGCATCGGTTATGTGCTGCAGGTGGCCAACGGCAATTTCGACCTGCCGCTGATGTTCGCCGCGCTGGTGGTGCTGTCCTCCATCGGTGTGCTGCTGTTCGCGGCTATCGACCTGGTCGAGCGCCTGTCGATTCCCTGGCATGCCTCGCAGCGCCAGGTTTTCTAGGCCGCGCCCACACTCCATTTTTCATTTCTCGTTCCCCTCGTCACGTTCCATCACCGGCAACCCCAGGAGACATACCATGAAGAACCGCATTTCCCCCTTGCTGACGGCCGTCGCCGGCGCGTGGGTGCTCGCCATGGCGCCCGCCCACGCGCAGACCAAGGCGCCCGAAAAAGTCACGTTGATGCTCAACTGGTACCTCTACAGCGAGCATGCGCCCTTCTTCCTCGGCAAGGAGCGCGGGTTTTATGCGGAAGAAGGCATAGACCTCGACATCCAGGAAGGCCGCGGCTCGGCAGTCACCGCCCAGGCCGTGGCCGCGAAATCGGCGACCTTCGGCTATATCGACGTCACCACCATGATCAAGGCCGCCGCCAAGGGGGCGCCGCTCAAGTCCACCGGCGTGCTGTTCCAGGTGAGCCCCATGTCGGTCATGGGATTTGCGGATAAAAACATCAAGACACCCAAAGACATCATCGGCAAGACGGTGGCCACCACACCGGGCGACTCGATGTCGCAGATGTGGCCGCTGTTCCTCAAGGCCAACAACATCCAGGCCGACCAGGTCAAGATCGTCTCGGGCGACGGCCAGACAAAACTCAATGCCGTGATGAACGGTCAGGCCGACCTGCTCCTCGGCTATGTGATGGACCAGGCCATCAAACTGCAGGACGCCACCGGCAAGCAGGTCTACCCGATTCGCTTTGCCGACTCGGGCGTCAACCAGATCAGCTCCGGCATCATCACCAACAAAAACCTGCTGACCGAGAACCCCGACCTGGTCAAACGCTTTATGCGCGCATCCACGCGCGCCGTCGAAGCCGCCGAGAAGAGCCCCGAGGCGGCCGTGGATGCCATGCTCAAGGCCAACCCCAAGGCCGGCGTGCGCGACACGCTGATCGTGGGCATGAAACAAAGCGTGGCGCTCTACCACACCAAGGAAACCGCCAACCAGCGGCCCTTCCGCGTGACCATGAAAAACGTCAGCGATTCGCTGGACCTGCTGGTGCAATACGGAGGCATGGACGCCTCAACGCGCGGCAAGCCCGAGGACTACGTGAGCCTGGACTTTCTCCCCCAGAACTGAAGAAGGCACAGCGCATCCATGCCCAACGACCACCTGATAGAGGCCAGCGGTGTCTCCAAGACCTACCAGACCAAGGACGGCCCGGTCGAGTCGCTCAAGCCGCTGGATTTTTCGATCCGCGAGGGCGAATTCATCTCCGTCGTCGGGCCTTCGGGTTGCGGAAAAAGCACGCTGCTGAAGATGGTGGCCGGCCTGCTGCCGATCTCGGGCGGCACGCTGACGCTGGCGGGCAAGCCCATCAATGGGCCGCAGAAGGACGTGGGCATCGTTTTCCAGAGCGCCGTATTGCTGGCCTGGCGCACGGTGCTCAAAAACATCCTGCTGCAGGCCGAAATGCGCCACATGCCCAAGGACCAGGCCCTGGCCAAGGCGCAGCAGCTGATCGAGATGGCCGGCCTCAAGGGCTTTGAAAACAAATACCCCTGGCAACTGTCCGGCGGCATGCAGCAGCGCGCTTCGATCTGCCGGGCGCTGCTGCACGACCCTTCGGTGCTGCTGATGGACGAACCCTTCGGCGCCCTGGACGCGATGACGCGCGAGAAGATGAACCTGGAGCTGCAGCGCATCTGGTCGGCCTCGAAAAAAACCGTGCTGCTGATCACCCACAGCATTCCCGAGGCGGTGTTCCTGTCGGACCGCGTCATCGTGATGAGTGAACGGCCGGGCTCCATCGCCGCGACCTACGACATAGACCTGCCGCGCCCGCGCACGCTGGACATGATGGGCTCGCCCGAGTTCGCGGTCTACGCCAAAAAAGTGCGCGCGCATTTTTATTCGCAGGGCACGCTGGACCACTGAGCCCTCACGCCATGGACCAGGCCCTGCGCTTCCAGATCGAGGAAATCCGCTTTTCCGAGCGCGACGTCGTGCTGCGCATGCCCTTCCGGTTCGGAGCGGCTACTGTGAATTCCTGCCCCCAGGTCTTTGTGCGGGCCCGCATACGCTTTGCCGACGGCTCGACCTCAGATGGCTGCGCGGCGGAGATGATGATTCCGAAGTGGTTCGACAAAAATCCGGCGCTCTCGAACGAAGACAACTTCCAGCAGCTGCGCGATGCCTTACTGGCGGCCCGCGCGGCCTATTGCGCCGACAATTCCGCCAGGACCGCGTGGCAGCATTTCGCCCACCACTACGAGGCTCTGCTGGCGAACGGCGCGGCTGCTGGCCTGAATCCGCTGGCCACCGGCTACGGCCCGGCCCTGCTGGACCGCGCCATCCTGGACGCGCTGCTGCTCAAACTGGGCTGCAGTTTTGCCGAGGGCATGAGCACCAATGCGGCGGGCATGGATTTGCGCGGCAGCGGCCTGGCCGGCGACCTGCGTGATTTCGACATGGCGCGCTTCCTGTCGCTGCAGATGCCACGCAAGCAGATCGCCGCACGGCACACCGTAGGGCTGGCCGACGCAATCACCCCTGCGGACAAACCGGCACAAGACCCCATGGATGGCCTGCCCACTTCGCTGGAAGCGGCCATCACCCGCTACGGCCACCGCCATTTCAAGATCAAGCTCAGCGGCGACACCCAGGCCGACATGGCGCGCCTGGCGGCCATCAGCCATGTGCTGGAAGGCGTGGCACGGGTCGTCACGCTGGACGGCAATGAGCAATACACCAGTGCCGAAGCTTTCGCCGACTTCTTCGCTCAGCTCACAGCCGAGCCCCAGCTCGCGCCGCTGCTGGCCCGTACCGCTTTTGTGGAGCAACCGCTGCGCCGCGACCAGGCGCTGGCGCAGGACGTCTCCACACTGGCCAGACAAGTTCCCCTGCTGGTCGATGAATCCGACGCCACGCTGGACGCCTTTGTCCAGGCCAGGCGGCTGGGCTACAGCGGCGTGTCCAGCAAAAGCTGCAAGGGTTTTTACAAATCGGTCATTAACGCCGCGCGCTGCGCGCTGTGGAATGCCCGGACGCCGGGCACGCACTATTTCCTCTCGGGCGAAGACCTCACCATGCAGGCCGGCCTGGGGGTGCAGCAGGACCTGGCATTGGTCAGCTGGCTGGGCCTGGCGCATGTGGAGCGCAACGGCCATCACTACGTCAACGGCCTGATGGCCGCGCCCAAAGATGAACAGCAAAACCTGCTGCTGGCGCACGACACGCTGTACGAATACAGCTTTGACGCCGTGCGCCTACACATCAAGGGCGGGCAGATCGCGCTGGGCTCGCTCGACGGCCCCGGCTTTGGCACCGGCCAGCCCGGCGGCCATATTTCCTGGGACGCAATGCGTTCCGTTTACTAAATCTTCGCAACAAGGAAAGACCCCATGGCCACCCAACGACTAGGACTCATCATGCACGGCGTCACCGGACGCATGGGCATGAACCAGCATCTGATCCGCTCCATCGTCGCGATCCGCAAGCAAGGCGGCGTGACGCTTTCCAACGGCGACAAGGTCATGCCCGACCCCATCCTGATCGGCCGCAATGCCGAGAAGATCGAGGCCCTGGCCAAGGCTCACGGCCTCGCGCGCTGGGGCACCGACCTCGACGAGGCGCTGAAGAACAAGGACGACACCATTTTCTTTGATGCCGGCACCACGCAGATGCGCCCCACCCTGCTGGCCAAGGCTATACGCGCCGGCAAGCACGTGTACTGCGAAAAGCCGATCGCCACCAACCTCAACGAGGCCGTCGAGATCGCCCGCCTGGCTGAAAAGTCCGACCTGAAACACGGCGCGGTGCAGGACAAGCTCTTCCTGCCCGGCCTGCGCAAGCTCGACATGCTGCGCCGCGCGGGCTTCTTCGGCCGCATGCTGTCGGTGCGCCTGGAATTCGGCTACTGGGTGTTCGAGGGCGACCTGCAGCCCATACAGCGCCCCAGCTGGAATTACCGTAGCGAAGACGGCGGCGGCATGATCCTGGACATGATGTGCCACTGGCGCTATGTGCTGGACAACCTGTTCGGCGAGGTCAAGTCCGTTTCCTGCATAGGCGCCACCCACATCCCCGAACGCTGGGACGAAGCCGGCAAACCCTACAAGGCCACCGCCGACGACGCGGCCTATGCCACGGCCGAACTCACAGGCCACAACGGCGAGCCGGTCATCGCCCAGATGAATATGTCATGGGCCACCCGCGTGCGCCGCGACGACCTGGTCACCTTCCATGTGGACGGCACGCACGGCTCGGCCGTGGCGGGCCTCTCAAGCTGCCGCGCCCAGTCGCGCGTGACAACGCCGCGCCCGGTGTGGAACCCCGACGAAAAGCAGATGATGAATTTCTTCGACCAATGGCAGGAGGTGCCGGACTCGCAGACCTACGACAACGGCTTCAAGATCCAGTGGGAGCACTTCATCCGCCATGTGGTCGAGAACGAGCCCTACAAGTGGACGCTGCCCGAAGGCGCCAAGGGCGTGCAGCTGGTCGAGGCGGCCCTGCAAAGCTGGAAAGAACGGCGCTGGATAGACGTGCCGCCGCTGAAAATTTGAGGAGCACGCCATGGCACTGACACTGACCTTGCCCAATGCCGGCGATAGCGGCGGCCTCAAGCCCTACACGCTGCGCGGCAGCATACCCGTCAAACCCGCTGCAGGACTGAAGTTCAACCGCATCGCCTATTCCGCCGCGCATGTAGTGGCCGACCCGCTGGCGGCAGTGGACCCGTGGCTGGCCTGCGCCATCGACTGGGACACCACCATCAACTACCGCCGCCACCTGTGGTCGCTGGGCCTGGGCGTGGCTGAAGCCATGGACACGGCGCAGCGCGGCATGGGCCTGGACTGGCCGACCTCGCTGGAGCTGATATGCCGCTCGCTGGACGCGGCCAAAGACATGCCGGGCGCGCTCGTTGCTTCCGGTTGCGGCACCGACCACCTGGTGCTGGAAAACGTCAAGACCGTCGATGAGGTCATTGCGGGTTACGAAGAGCAGATGGAGGCCATCGAAAAGCTGGGCGGCAAGCTCATCGTGATGGCTTCGCGCGCGTTGGCCCGCGTGGCCAAAAGCCCGGCCGACTACGAGCGCGTCTACGACCGCATCCTGCGCCAGGCAAAACAACCCGTCGTGCTGCACTGGCTGGGCGACATGTTCGACCCGGCCCTGGCGGGCTACTGGGGCAACCCCGATGCGGACCACGCCATGGACACGGCACTGGGCATCATCGAGGCGCATGCCGGCAAGATCGACGGCATCAAGATCTCGCTGCTCGACAAGGACAAGGAAATCGCGATGCGCCGCAGGCTGCCCCCCGGTGTGCGCATGTACACCGGCGACGACTTCAACTACGCCGAGCTGATTGCCGGCGACGGCTTCGGCAAGGAGGCGACGCACGGCCAGAGCGATGCCTTGCTGGGCATCTTCGACGCCATCGCACCGGCCGCCAGCGCGGCACTCGGCGAACTGGCACAAGGCAACGTGGAGAAATTTCACGCCATCCTGGGCCCCACCGTGCCGCTGTCGCGCCACATCTTTGCCGCACCCACGCGTTTTTACAAAACCGGCGTGGTCTTCATGGCCTGGCTCAACGGCCACCAGAGCCACTTCACCATGGTGGGCGGACAGCAGAGCACGCGTTCGCTGCAGCACTTTGCGGAACTGTTTCGCCTGGCCGATGCGGCCAACCTGCTGGAGCAACCCGAGCTGGCAGTGCGGCGTATGAAAACCCTGCTTGCGCTGCACGGAGTGGAGTGACGCCCACCGTTGCCCTATTCCTGCCGGATCACTCATAAATAAATCATCTGGAGACAAGCATGAAGACACGCAACTTCCTCAAAGCCTGCCTGGCCGCCGGCCTCGCGGCTGCGGCCTTTGGCGCCGCCGCACAGGCCTATCCCAGCCGCCCCGTCAAGGTCATCATCCCCTTCCCGCCCGGCGGCACACTGGACGCGGTGGGGCGGCAGCTCGCGCAAAAGCTGGGCGAGCAGATGGGCCAGCCTTTTGTGGTGGAAAACCGCGCGGGCGGCAACGGCACCATAGGCGCCGGCCTGGTGGCGCAGGCGCCCGCGGACGGCTACACCCTGCTCTTCAATGCCTCCACCTTCACGACAGCCCCCATGACCATGAAGTCCGTGCCCTATGGCGTGGTCAAGGACTTCACGCCCATCTCGCTGGTTGCCAAGGCGCCGCTGTCGGTGGCCATCAACAAAAACCTGCCGGTCACCGATGTGAAATCGCTGATCGCCTACGCCAAGGCCAATCCCGGGAAAATGACCTTCGCGGTCGGCTCCATAGGCTCGGCGGGCCATCTTTCAACCGAGCTGCTCAAGCGCGCCGGCGGCATCGAATACACCGTGGTGCCCTACAAGGGCACGGCGCCCGCGTTCCAGGATTTGATAGGCGGCCAGATCGACGGTTTCATAGACCCCATCCTCGGCTCGCTGCAGTATCACAAGAGCGGCATGCTGCGCATCGTCGCGGTTACCGGCGACAAGCGCGCGCCCAGCCTGCCCGATGTGCCGACGGTAGCCGAAACGATTCCGGGCTTTGAGTTTTACAGCTGGTACGGCCTGTGGGCGCCGGCCAAACTGCCGGCCGAGATCGCGCACAAGCTCAATGCCGAGACGACCAAGGCGCTCGCGGGTGACATGCGCGAAAAGCTGGTGCAGCAAGGCCTGGTGCTGACGCCCGGCACGCCGGAGGACTTCGCGAAATTCCAGAGCGCCGACATGGCGCGTTCACAGAAAATCATCACCGACGGCAACATCCGTGTCGAATAAGGTTTCCCGCCATGGCCGATGAAGACGTCAAGCGCGCACTCGTGACGGGCAGCAGCTCGGGCATAGGGCTGGCCATCGCGCAGGCCCTGCTGGACCAGGGCTGGGACGTGATCGGCCTGGACGTGGCGCCCGCACGCATCGTGCACCCGGCGTTTTCATCTACCGAGGTCAACCTGTGCGAGGTTGAGGCCACGGAACGCGCCCTGCGCTCGGCGGGCCCCGTGCAAGCACTGGTCCACGCGGCCGGCGTGCTGCGCGTGGGCCGGCTGGGTGAACTGTCCAACGAAGATTCGCAGCTGATGTGGCAGCTGCATGTCGATGCCGTCACGCGCATCGCCAACATCGTGGTTCCCGCCATGGCGCAGGCCGGCGCAGGCCGCGTGGTGCTGGTCGGCAGCCGTGTGGCGCGCGGCATGGCCGGCCGCAGCCAGTATGCGGCCACCAAGGCGGCGCTCGTTGCCCTGGCGCGCAGCTGGGCCGCCGAGACCGCGGCTGCGGGCGTGACCGTCAATGTCGTGTCGCCGGCTGCCACCGAAACCGCCATGCTCACGGACCCGGCGCGCGCCACCACCCCGCCCAAGCTGCCGCCCCTGGGCCGGTTGATCCAGCCCGGCGAAATTGCCGCGCTGGTCGCCTTCCTGCTCTCACCCGACGCCGCAGCCATCACCGGCCAGGACATCCAGATTTGCGGAGGCGCGTCCCTCGCGGCGTGAATCCATGGCAAAGGAAAACTCCATAGGCGTTGTCGGCCTGGGCCTGGTCGGCTCGGCACTGGCGCGGCGCCTGGCCGCCGCCGGGTTTAAGGTCACGGGCTTTGACCTGCGTGAAGAAGCCCGTGCCGCATTGGCAAGCCACGGCGGGCACCCTGCCGCATCCCTGGCCGAAGTGGCTGCCGCGGCCTCCTGCGTGGTGCTGGCCGTGTTCGATACCGCCGATGTGCTCAGCGTGGTCGAGGGGCCTGGTGGCCTGCTGTCGGTTCCAGGCGTTCGCGGCATCATCGATTGCTCTACCGGCACACCGCATGAACTCCAGGCGCTGGCCGCTCGCCTGGCAGCGCGCGGCATTGCTTTCGTCGAGGCGCCGCTGTCGGGCTCCAGCCAGCAGATCGCCGCGGGCGAAGCCACCCTGCTGCTGGGCGGCGACGCCCAGGCTCTGCAGCAGTATGAAGCCGTGCTCGCCGCCATGGCCGGCCAGCGCATGCACGTGGGCGGCGCCGGCATGGGGGCCAGGGCCAAGCTGGCCACCAACCTGGTGCTGGGCCTGAACCGCGCGGCGCTGGCTGAAGGGATGGTCTTTGCCGAAAGCCTGGGTATCGCGCCCGAACAATTCCTGGCGCTGGTGCTGGCCAGCCCGGCGACGTCCGGCGCGGCCCAGGCCAAGGGCCGGATGATGGTGGATGGCGACTTCGCGCCGCAGTCGCGCATACGCCAGCACTTGAAAGACCTCACGCTGATGATAGAAAGCGCCGCAGCCGCCGGGCAAGAACTGCCGCTGTCCGAAGCGCATGCGGCGCTGCTGCGCGCGGCCGTCGCCGCCGGTGACGGCGAGCTCGACAACGCGGCCATCATCCGCGAACTGCGCCGGCGCAAAACCGCGCCGCCTCCCACCGACCCGAATCAAACTTCGCCATGAGAAACTTTTCCAAAGACCACCGCTGGCTCTCCATCAACACCGCGACCGTGCGCAAGCACCGCGGTGTCGAGCAGCCGCTGACCGACATCCTCGACGCCTGCGCGGCGCGCGGCATACGCGCTATCTCGCCCTGGCGCGACCAGGTGGCCGTCGCCGGCCTGCCGGCCATTTCAAAGCGGGTCAAAGCGCACGGGCTGCAGCTCTCGGGCTACTGCCGCGGCGGCATGTTTCCCGCGGCCGACGCAGCGGGCCTCAAAGCCGCGCATGAGGACAACCGCCGCGCCGTTGACGAGGCCTGCGAATTGAACGCCGCCTGCCTGGTGCTGGTGGTGGGCGGCCTGCCGGGCGCGCTGGCCGGCAAAGCGGCACACAAAGACATCGCGCTGTCGCGCAACCAGGTGCATGACGGCATCGCCGCCCTGCTCGACTACGCGCGCACCGCAGGCATGCCTCTGGCCATCGAGCCGCTGCACCCGATGTATGCCGCCGACCGTGCCTGCATCAACACCATGGAACATGCGCTCGATATATGCGATGCGCTGGACCCTGCCAAATCAGGCGCGCTCGGCGTGGCGGTGGATGTCTACCACGTGTGGTGGGACCCAAAGCTTGAGGCGCAGATCCAGCGCGCCGGCAAGCAGCGCTTGCTGGCCTTCCACGTCTGCGACTGGCTGACGCCGACCACCGATTTGCTCAACGACCGAGGCATGATGGGCGACGGCGTGATCGACATCCCGAAGATTCGCGGATGGGTGGAAGCCCAGGGCTTCGCGGGCTATAGCGAGGTGGAGATTTTTTCGACCGGCAACTGGTGGCAGCGCGAGAGCGGCGAGGTGCTGGACACTTGTATCGCGCGGCACAAATCCGCGGTCTGAAGCCCGCCTATCTAAAGCGATAAGACACGGCGATAAAGCCAGTGTCCTGCGTGCGGCGGCTGATCAGCGGGCTGTTGCGCACCGAGGAGTCCAGCCACTTGCGGCGCAGCTGCATGGTCAGCGTCCAGGGTTCACCCAGCGGCACATCGACGCCCAGGCCCAGCACGGGAGCCGTGGAAGCACCGGCGTTGTAGACGGCAAACCCGCTGGCGGCGGACTCCGCCGCGCTGACGCCATAAAGGTAGTTGTTGTATTTGGCGTTGCTATATTCCAGCCCCACCTGCGGGTAGAAAGACCAGCCTCCCACCTTGAACTCGGCCGCATAAGTGGCTTCCAGCAGGCTGCCGTGCGACTTGTTGGCATCGACAAAGGCATTCAGGAACAAGGCGCCGTAAGGCGTTTCCTGGAAAGTGCCTATGCCCAGCGGGATCGGTGTCTTGCGGTCTTTGAGGCCCGACAGCGCGGCGGTGTCGGCGCGCCAGCCGTCCTGGCTGGCGCGGCCGGCAAGCTCCAGGTAGCCGTAGCCGAACTGCACGGTTTTAAGGCTCAGGGTGTCCACGCGCACGGCCAGGCGGCCGTAGTCAAAAAAACCATAGGGCAGCAAACGGGTCTCATTGCCCTTGCTGCGGATCACGCTCTGGGTGCCGTAGACGGCGCCGCCCAGGTCACCGGTCAATTCGTATTTCAGCGGCGCGACCTGAGCGGCGGCCAGCACGGGCAGCAACAGGCCCGCGGCGAGCAAGACGCGGGTCGGAAACTTGGTCACACGCCTGTGGAGGGTCATGCAAATCAGTATAGGACGGGCCTTGCCAAATTGCACTCACAGCCCATGGGCGCGCGCCAGTCCAGCAAAAAACCGTTGCTGTTGCGCACACGGGCCCCTTGCCAGGCCCCCGGGATTCAGGCCGGCACCTGCCCCGCTGCCGGCAGCGCCGTGCGGCGCACACGCCGCACATTGAAGGCGCTGGCAATCAGCACGGCCTGCATCAGTGCCAGGCCCAGCAGCACGCCGCGGTACTGGCCGTGGTCCATCATCGCGCCGAAGATCAGGGGCGAAACCGCCTGGCCTATGTCCAGGCCCGCGTAGACCACGCCGTAAACCCGGCCCGAGGCGTTTTCAGGCGTCGAGCGCTTGACCAGCAGGTCGCGCGACGGCCCGGCGATGCCCGAGGCAAAACCCATGATGCCGAACAGCACAGGCACCACCCAGGCCGGGTAGCTGCCCAGGGCCAGCAGCAGCGCGAACACGGCCGCCACGCCAAAGCCCACGCCCACGATGCGCTCGCAGCGCGCCGGGTCCGACGCGAGAAAACCGCCGAACACCATGCCGCCGGCGCTGCACACCATATAAATGGTCAGGCACATGGCAACCAGCGGCAGCGGCACCTCATGCAGGTGGCGCGCGGCTTCGGGCGCGAAGGCCTGCACCACGCTAAGCACAATTGCGTACCAGAAGAAAAAGGCAAAACACATCCACACCGCGGGTATCTTCAAAAAGCCCAGCGAACTGTCGGCTGCGGGCGCACCCTTGGCCGGCGCCGTCACGGTCAGTGTGAGCTTGTCGCGGTTGGCGACCAAGACCGCCAGCACCACGAAAGCCAGCACGCCCGCGCAGGCCAGCGCGACGCGCCAGGAAAACGCGAAGGTCAGCGGCACCAGCATGGCCGGGGCCAGCGCCCAGCCCAGGCTGCCGGTGATGCCGTGCACGCTGTAGGCATGGCCCAGGCGCGGCGCGCTGACCTTGCGGTTGAGCAGCGTGTAGTCGACCGGATGGAACACGCCGTTGCCTACGCCGGCGATGACGGCAAAGCCGGCCATCATCCAGTAGCTGGTGCTGATGGAGTAGCCGAAGGCCGCCAGGCCCAGCAAAGTGAGACCACCGAAGAGGATGGGGCGCGGGCCGAAGCGGTCCACCACAAAACCCGACAGCGCCTGCACCGCGCAGGACACGACGAAGAAGATGGTCATCAGAAAGCCGAGCTCGGCGTAACTGACGTTGAAGGCTTCCTTGAGCCAGGGAAAGAGCGGCGCCAGCAGCAGCTGGCTGAAATGGCTGATCAGGTGGGCGGTGCCGACCAGGCCGATCACGCTGGCGTCCTGTTTGAGTGAAATCGCGTTGCCGGCGGGCGTGGCAGCTGTGCTTGAAGTATTCATGGCGCTATCGTAGTATTGGCCTTGCCTGCTGAAATGCGACAAATAGCCATGATTCATCGAATTTCAGACAAACCCCTCCAAAGCAACCAAGCCGCAATCCGCCATGCCGCGTAACGCTGCCCTTCGCTTGATGCCGGTGGGCGACACTGACAGCTTCACGCCCAGTCCGAAGCGGCCGGTGCGCGTGCGCGCCCGCTCCATGCCGGCCGACACCCACTTCGAACCGCATTCCCACGCCTGGGCACAGCTGGCCTATTGCGCCACAGGCGTCGTGCAGGTCACGGCCGAAAGCGACGGCGCGGGTGGCGAAATCACCTACATCGTGCCGCCCTCGCGCGCGGTCTGGATCGCGCCCGGCGCGCAGCACCACATCACCGTGCTGGAGGCCGCCGAGTTCCGCACGCTTTACATCGACGCCAGCGCCACGCCCAGGGGCTGGAGCGGCTGCCGCGTGCTGGTGGTGTCGCCGCTGCTGCGCGAGTCCATCAGCGCGCTGGATGGCGGCACGCCCGAACGTCCTCTTGCACCCTCACGCGAACAGTTGCTCAGCAGCCTGGTACTGGATGAACTCACGCACGCCGACATCCAGGCACTTGGCGTACCCATGCCGCATCCGCAAACCGGCGACAAGCGGCTTCGCACCCTGTGCGAGGCCGTGCTGCGCGCGCCGTCAGAGCGGGCCACGCTCGCCGAATGGGCGGCGGACACCGGCGCCAGCGAGCGCACGGTGGCCAGGCTGTTTCGCGACGAGCTGGGCCTGAGCTACCAGCAGTGGCGCCAGCAGGCCATCCTGGCCCATGCCCTGCCCCTGCTCACGCGCGGGCTGTCGGTCAGCGCGGTGGCTGCGGCCAGTGGCTATGCGAGCGACAGCGCCTTTACCGCGATGTTCAAGGCGGCGATGGGACAGCCGCCCAGCCATTTCCACAAGTAGGAACCCAGCGCTTAGAGGTCCCGGGCCACTTGCCACAGCCCCTGCTTGCCAACGGCGGCATACCAGGCCCGAAAGCGCCGGCGCTGGCTCTCAAAGGGTTCAGTCAGCGGCTCGCGAGGGTCCCGGCTGAGCGCATAAGCCATGCCTTCCACAAACCACTGCGGCTTGAACAGCAGTCGAAGGGTACCGATGCGCTCCGCCTGTGCGTAATGGATCAGCTCATGGCGCACAAAGTGAGGCGCCCAGGCGCGTGGGGCTATCACCGTGCCCCAGGTGCCCAACGTAACCGCCGCGCGCGCTCCGAGCCCGAACGCGTCGGCGCACGCTTGCGTTGCGCAAAAGATCACGCGTGGCCTGCCTTTGAACGAGCCCAGCACATCTGGCACGAATGCCATGGCTTCAGCGTACAGGCCTGCGGCCTCTTCCACCCGCGCGAGGTCGTCGATGCAGACCGTCGCGCTCACGCAGTCCACGCCCGCCAGCCGGGGCTCAACCACCCGCACCGGCTTGACCGCGAACCAGGTGATGAGCGGAACAACCGCCAGCATCACCAGCAGTCGGACTTTGAATGAGGGGCGGCCCAGGCGCATGCGATGGAGGCTGGCAATAGCCGGGGCGGGGGCGCCCTGTCAGCGCCTCTCAAATGCCGCATTCAGGCGGCGCAGCAAGGGCTTGTTGAGTTCGCGGGTATGCCTGTTCCAGCGGTCCATGGAGCGCTGCAGTTCAATCTGCAGGCGCGCGCTGGTGGCGGTGTCGCCGCTGGTCGCGGCCCAGATGGCGTATTCGGCGCGGCTTTCAAAGCTGCCGAAGCGCTCCACCGCCGATTCGAATTCCGCCCTTGCCTCGGCGCTCCTGCCTGCGCCCGCGAGAGCCTGGGCCAGCATCAGCGACACCTGTTCGGCCCGAAAGCCGGCATCGGTTTGACGGATGAACTCCAGGTGGGTGACGGCCTCGGCGTAACGCTCGCAGGCGAAATAGGCACGCGACGCACCCAGCCTGATTTCAAGGTCCGACGCGAACGGGCCTTTGAGGCAGGCGTCGTAACTTTGAGCGGCTTCCAGCGCCTGGCCGGCCTCCAGCAGCGCGGCGGCCAGCCGCATCTGGTTCTGGGCGGTTGGCGTGTAGTCGAAAGCGGCATGCGCTTCTTTAAGTTCACGCGTGGGATTGAGCGTCTTGGCGGCGGCGGCCACCACCTGGCGCGCGCCGCGTTCCAGCCGCGAGTCCGGCAGGTAGATCGCCAGGAAGTAGACGATGCTGCCCAGCAGCGGGAAGGAGAACAGGATGATCAGCCAGTACAGCTGCTGGCCGCTGCGCAGGGCGTGGACGGCGAAAAACACCGCCACAAAGAAATGCAGTCCCAATCCGACAAAAGGCATGGCTCACCCCTCCAGTTATTTTGGGGGCCATTCTAAGGGTGGACTAAGGCGCTTGCCCATCCCTTCCATCGCCGCCGGACGGTACCTTCTGCCCCTGGTTCTCCCCTTCATCAAACAGGCGCAAGGCCAGCAGGCCGTGGCCCACGCTGGCGCCCGCGCGCACGGCCGCGGCGACGAACACCACCTCGGCCAGTTCCTCGCGCGTCACGCCCAGCCGCTTCGCCGCCCGCGTATGCACGTCGAGGCAGTAGCCGCACTGCGTGGTGAGCGCCACCGCCAGCGAGACCAGCTCGCGCACCCGGGGCTCCAGATGGCCGCCTTCGCGCTTGGCTGCATGGTCGTAGGCCAGGAATGCCTGGGCTTCGGTGGGCGCCAGCCGTACCAGGGCGGGCGCCAGTTGCAGATCCCGGGGAGACTGGTAATCCGCGCTCATGACAGGCCCTCCGTTGCACCGTCCTTGCTCCAGTAGCCGCTGGCCATGAGGCGCTCGCGCACCAGGGCGCGCGCCCGATGCAACCGGCTTTTCACTGCGTCCACGCTCAGCCCCAGTTGCCGGGCCACCTCGGGGGCAGTGAGCTCATCCACGTCGCGCAAAAGCAGCACCTCACGGTAGGCTTCGGGCAAGGCCGCGATGGCCCGGCTCAAATCCAGCCGCAGGTCCAGCGGCAGCGACGGCGCGGCGACAGCCTGGACATCGGCGCCATCGTCGACCTGCGCGCCTTTGCGGCCGCGAAACAGGCGAAAGCATTCGCGCTCGACAATGCGAAACAGCCAGACCGCGAAAGTCGCCGCCGTGCGCAACGCACCTATCTTGCGGTATAGCTGCCACAGCGCGGCCTGCACCGCATCTTCCGCATTCTCGGCCGTGGAACAGGTGCGGCGGGCGAACCGTTTAAGGTCGGGCTGGCATTGCGTGAGCAGCAGCAAGATGGCCTGGGCATCGCCTCCGCGGGCGGCATCAACCAGTTGGGGGCTGGCTTTCATGGCCTGCCTTTGGCCAGAGGCTTGCGGCCGACCAGGGCGCATGCGGGGCAAAAGCCGACGACGGCCGTGAGGCCCAGCACCGCCGCGCCGCCAAATGCAAGCGCCACGGGCCAGCCGGCCGGCAGCCACAGCAGGCCGGCGCAAGCCAGCAGCAGCGCTCCGCCCAGGCGCCGGGCCCGCTCCCAGGCGGGAAGGTTTCGTTGCAGGAAAAACATCGGGAACTCCTTGGCTGTTGTGATGCTGACAAAGAGGCCTGCTTTTGCCAAAAGGGTTCAGCTTTTCAAAAATATCTTAACGGCCCCGGCGGCGGCACCGCTGGCTATCATGGGGCATGCACATCCTGAGCACGCTGGCGAAACCACGGAGCAGGTGGCCACGTGCGACCGGCTGCGTGGTGCTGGCCCTTCTGATAAGTGCCGCCTTGGCGCAAGAGCAGCCTGCGGCGCCAAGCCATCCGACCTTGCTGCGCGCGCTGAACACTTTGCGCCAGCAGGGTTGCGAAAAAGACAGCCGCCCGGCCGCCCCGCTGCGTGAAAACGCAGCGCTATCGCGTGCCGCAGCGTTGCTCGCCAATGGACGCAAGCTCGATGGCGCACTCAAAAATGCGGACTACCGCGCTCTGCGCGCCGTTCAGATCACGGTGCGCGGCGCCAGCGGAGCCTCGGCGCTGACGCCCAAAGCACTCGGTAGGTCTTGCGTCGCCGCCATGCACGCCGAACTGCTGGAGGTCGGTTTCCACCAGGGCGGAACACAAACCTGGGTAGTGTTGGCCGCGCCTTTCTCCCCCCCCGCCGCGTCGCAGGCCGATGAAGTGCAGGCGCACGTTTTGGCGTTGGTCAACGAGGCCCGTGCCCGGCCGCAGCGCTGCGGCGACAAGACCTTCGCGCCGGCGCCGCCGCTGCGGCTAAACCCGGTGCTCTATGGGGTTGCGAGTGCCCATGCGGGCGACATGGCACGCCACGATTTCTTCGGCCACACGGGCCGCGACGGCAGCACGGTGGACGGCCGGGCCACGCGCGCCGGCTACGACTGGCGGGCCATCGGCGAAAACATCGCGGCCGGCCAGGTGAGCGCCGATGCCGCCGTGCGAGGCTGGATCAACAGCCCCGGGCATTGCGCCAACATCATGTCGCCGGCTTTCAGTGAGATGGGCGCCGCCTTTGTGGTGAGCAAGCAAAGCAGCCAGGGGATTTACTGGACCCAGGTGTTTGGGGCGAGACCCTAGCCAAAAGCCAACGAACGATCACGCACGGACAAGTTCCAGCTTGATCCATGGCTGCCAGCGTCTCCTTGGTCCTTTCAGTTCCCAGAGTCCGCCCAGGCGATCCTTGCGGGAATTGAAGTTCCCGCTAAAGCGCATCGTTGCCCCTTGGATATGCCAATGCCGCCCCTGAAGCTGAAGGGCAAAGAGTTCAGATGCACCTTGATCGTCATAAGACCTTGCGAAATAATTTTTCTTTGAGAGGTCGTAGCCCATGACTTCCATCGACCGCGTGGGCTTGCCATCGAAGCGCGCGTCTACCTCGTGCACGATGAAGTGTTGCCCTGGGAACCAGCGATAGATGTCAGTTGCCTCCAGCATGCCGCGGGGCCCCGCACTAGTCTCCAGCACTTCGCCGGTGGTATTCCATACACCGATGAATATCTCGTACGCGGACATCTTGTTCGGGCGCATGCAAAGCCTTTTCGTAAGTCACTGCTACGGTATAAACCGGCCCATCGAAAGCCGCTGTAAGTTCTTGTTTCCAAAAACCTTCAGCGACTTTTCTACCCGCGATTAACGAATCTAGATCAATCGCTTCAGCAACCCCATCACCTGCTCAAACCGCTTGCCATAAGGCGGATAGAACAAATCCCCGCGCGCCCACTTCGACTGCAGCATCACCGGTTTTTGCTGCGAGAGGCGCAGGAAGCCGGTTTCGCCGTGATAGGCGCCCCAGCCGCTGTCGCCAACGCCGCCAAAGGGCAGGTTTTCGTGGGCGATGTGCATCAGCGTGTCGTTCACCGTCACGCCGCCGCTCACCGTGTTGGCCAGCACATGGTCGCGCGAGCCGGTGTCGGTGCCGAACCAATACAGCGCCAGCGGCCGCGGCCTGGCGTTGACGTAGCGGATTGCTTCGTCGATGGCCGTGTAGGGAATCACCGGCAGTATGGGCCCGAAGATTTCCTCGCTCAGCAGCTTTGAATGGGCGGGCGTGTCGAACACCAGCACCGGCGCCATCTGCCGCGATGCCGCACCCACGCCGGCCGTACCTGGGGCCATGGTCTGCAGCCGCGCACCCTCGCCTTCGGCCTGCGCCAGCAGCGCCTGCAGCCGCTCCAGGTGGCGCGGGCTGATGATGGCCGCGTAGTCGGGGTTGCCGGTGATGGTGGGGAACAGCGTGGCCACGGCGCGCGCAAACGCCTCGCCAAAGGCTGTTTCGCTCCCTTGTGGCAGCAGCACGTAGTCAGGGGCAATACAGGTCTGGCCCGCGTTGAGCAGCTTGCCGTGCGCGATCTTGATGGCGGCCTTGTCGATGTCGCAGGAGGCATCGATGATGCAGGGGGACTTGCCGCCCAGCTCCAGCGTGGTCGGTGTCAGGTTGGCGGCGGCGGCTTCAGCCACCTTGCGGCCCACGGCGGTGGAGCCGGTGAAAAACAGGTGGTCAAACGGCAGGCCGGCGAATTCGGCGGCCAGTTGGCCGTCGCCCTGCACCACACAGAGCTCGTCGGGCGCAAAGGATTGCCCCAGCAGCGCAGCCAGCAGCTCCGAGGTGCGCGGCGTGAGTTCGCTGGGCTTGAGCATCACGCGGTTGCCCGCGGCCAGCGCCGTGATGACCGGGCCCAGCGAAAGCTGCACCGGGTAGTTCCACGGCGAGATCACGCCCACCACGCCCAGCGGCTGGCGCTGCAGGTAGGCGCGCGCGGGCTGCAGGTACAGCGGCGTGCGCACCTTGACGGGCTTCATCCAGCGGGGCAGCTGCCTGAGCGTGCTGGACAGCAGCGAGCGCAGCACAAAAATGTCGGCAATTTCGGTGAGCTGGGGCGAGCGCACGCCGAAGTCGGCATTGACGGCCTGCGCCAGCTCGGCGCCGTGCTGGTCCAGCAAGGCGCGTATGCGCAGCAGGCGGTCCCGGCGCAGTGCCAGCGGCACTTCGGCCTCTGCGCGGCTGGCCTGGTGCTGGGCGTCAAACAGGGTGCGAAGTGCTGTCCGGGGGGTGCTGGAAATCATCCGGCCATGATAGGGAGCGCCGGGCCCGCACAGTAGGGGCGCAACTCCAGCGCTACCCCGGGTTGACCCTGAGGCCGCCGCCCCCATATAAAACCTGACGTATTTGGCTGACAGCCAGGCTGGCGTTTATGCGCCAAGATGGCTGGCACCTAACCCATCCCTGATGAAAGTGTTTCATGGAATTCAAGGATTACTACAAGGTCATGGGCGTGGAGCGCAGCGCCACGCCCGACGAGATCAAAAAAGCCCATCGCAAGCTGGCGCGCAAATACCACCCGGACGTCAGCAAGGAAAAAAACGCCGAGGCGCGCTTCAAGGAAATCGCCGAAGCCTACGAGGTGCTGCGCGACCCTGAAAAGCGCGCCGCCTACGACCAGCTGGGCGCCGACTACCAGGCCGGGCAGGACTTCCGTCCGCCGCCGGGCTGGAACCCGGGGCGGGCTTCGGGTGGCGCCACCGGCGGCCACTTTGGCGGTGCCGAAGGTTTCGACCACAGCGACTTTTTCGACGCCATCTTCCGCGGCATGGGCGGCGAGCCGCCAGGCCGGGGCGGCTTTGGCGGCATGCGCGGCGGCCACGGCTTTGACATGCACGGCCAGGACCAGCACGCCAAAATCCAGATCGACATCGGCGACTCCTACAGCGGCGCGACGCGCAAGCTGCAGCTGCGCATGCCGGTGGAGGACGAAACCGGCGTGACGATGCAGGACCGGACCATCGAATTCGTGATTCCCAAGGGCATACGCGCCGGCCAGCACATCCGCCTGGCGGGCCAGGGTGCGCCCGGCATCGGCAAGGGCAGCGCCGGCGACCTCTACCTGGACGTGGAATTCCTGCCGCATGCCCTGTACCGCGCCGAGGGCCATGACGTGTACATGACCTTGCCCGTCGCGCCCTGGGAGGCCGCACTGGGCGCCGAGGTGGAAGCGCCCACGCCCACAGGCGAGGTGGAGCTGAAAATCCCGCCGGGCTCGGCCAGCGGGCGCAAGCTCAGGCTCAAGGGGCGTGGGTTGCCGGGCAAGACGCCCGGGGACTTTTACTTTGTACTGCAGGTCGTCCTGCCGGCCGCCGACACGGATGCGGCAAAGAAAGCGTATGAAAACATGGCGGCGACGTTCAAGGCCTTCAGGCCGCGCGCCGGCCTGCAAAACACCGGAGGCAAGGCATGAACAACCCTACCCGCTACCTCGCCGGCTTCATCCTGGAAGAGCAGGATGAACTCACGCTCGACGACCTCTGCCGGGCATGCGCTGCGCAATCGGACCTCATCGTGGACCTGGTGCACGAAGGCTTGCTGGCGCCTGTCGGCCCGGCCCCGGAGCTGTGGCGCTTCACCGGCGTGCACCTGCACCGCGCCACGGTGGCCGTGCGCCTGCAGCGTGACCTGGGTGTGAACCCGGCCGGCGCGGCCCTGGCACTGGAGTTGATGGATGAACTGGACAGCCTGCGCGCGCAGCTAAGCCGGCTGCAAGGCTCTTAAGCTCGAGCCACCCCGGAAAAAGCGCGCGGTGGCAGAATCGGTCGCCATGCCCGACACCGCCGCGCCCGCCCTCAAAAACATCTTCGATCCCGCGCGCTATCGCCACATCGCTGCGGAGACCGCGGCGGTCTACCCGCGTTTTGACGGCAAACAATTTCTGGCGCTGGCGCTGCCTGGGCTGGATGAGCTCTCGTTGATGCAGCGCCTGCGGCGCACCAGCGAATGCCTGCACGCCACGCTGCCCGCCGACTACCGCAAAAGCATCGCCATCCTGCGCAAGCTCGCACCGCGCATCAACAGCGGCTTTGTGACCCTGGTGCTGCCGGACTATGTGGGCCTGTACGGGCGCGAGGACTTTGACACCTCCATGGAGGCGCTCAAATTTTTCACCGCCTTCGGCAGCTCGGAGTTCGCGATTCGCGAATTCATCCGCCAGGACCCTGAGCGCACGCTGGCCGTGATGAAGACCTGGGCCAAAGACCAGAGCGAGCACGTGCGGCGCCTGGCCAGCGAAGGCAGCCGCCCGCGCCTGCCCTGGTCTTTCCGGCTGGATGCCTTGATGGCCGACCCGGAACTGGCCGCGCCCATCCTGGATACGCTCAAGGCCGACGGCAGCCTCTACGTGCGCAAGTCGGTGGCCAACCACCTCAACGACATCACCAAGCTGCACCCGGCGTGGGTGCTCAAACGCCTGAAAAGCTGGCCGCTTGAGAACCCGCATACCGCGTGGATCGCGCGGCACGCGCTGCGCACACTGATCAAGCAGGGCGACAAACAGGCGCTGGGCGTGATTGGCGCGGGCAAAAAAGCGGCCGTCAGCATCAGCGGCTTTTCCGTCAGCCCGAAAAAACTCACGCTGGGGGAGCGGCTGGAACTCTCGTTCACGCTGCAGTCCACCTCTCGCCAAAGCCAGCGCCTGGTGGTGGACTACACCATCCACTACGTCAAAAAATCCGGCGGTAGTTCGGCCAAGGTCTTCAAGCTCAAGGAGCTGAGCCTGGGCGCGGGCGAGAACCTGCAGCTCGCGCGCAGCCAGGTGGTGCGCGACTTCACGACGCGCGTGCACCATGCCGGCCGCCACGAGGTGGACATCATGATCAATGGCGAGCGCCTGGCCAGCAGCTTTTTTGAGCTTTTAAAGCCTTGAACTGACATTTGCTTGCCCTTCTTGCACAAGGGCGGCTTCAAGGACGGCTTGTGCGACGCACGGGTTTTGTACATTAGAAACCCGGGCCGCGTGAGAGCCCACGGCATCCAACATATATCAGGAGGGATATCCAATGACCCGTCAATACATCCGGGGCCTGCGCCCTGCTTTCAGCACGCTGGGCCTGCTGCTGCTCCTGTCCGCCTGCGGCGGCGCGGGCGGCGAGGAAATCGGCGCGGTGGACACCGTGTTCAAGTTCATAGGCCCGGACCACAAGATCGTGGTCGACGCCTATGACGATCCCAAGGTCGCCGGCGTCACCTGCTATGTGTCGCGCGCCAAGACCGGCGGCCTCAAGGGCGCGTTCGGCCTGGCCGAGGACAAGGCCGAGGCCTCCATCGCCTGCCGGCAGACCGGCGTCATCAGCTTTGGCGACAAGCCGCTGGACAAGCAGGAAGAGATGTTCAGCGAGCGCATTTCACTGGTCTTCAAGCGGCTGCGCGTGGTGCGCATGATAGACACCAAACGCAACACGCTGGTCTACCTGACCTATTCGGACCGCGTCATTGAAGGCTCGCCGCAAAACAGCGTCACGGCCGTGCCGGTGCCTGCCGGGACGGTGATCCCGGTCAAGTAAACCAGCTAGCCTTATTTCGAAGCGGCGTTCCGCTTGCGCGTCGCCGCGGCCTTTTTGGCAGAGGCCGAGCGCTCGGCCGCGGGGCGTGACGCAGCCGCCGCGCCGCCTAGCCGCCCGCCCTTGCGCGAGGACGCATGGTTTTCCGCCTTGCCGCGGCCCGAGCCGGATTTTTTGCCGCCGCCAGTTTCCTTGTTCACCGTGGCCCAGGCGCGCCGCTCGGCCTCTTCCTTGCCGACGCCGCGGTCCCTGTAGCCTTCCTCGATGTGTTCCGCCTTGCGCTGTTGTTTGTCGGTATAGGCCGATTTGTCACCTCTTGGCATGTCAGCTCCTTTCCATGTTGACAGGGGTCCAACTTAGGCGCCGCGCCGCCGGCGTTCAGGCGGAAAGCGACTGAAATTCGCGTCGGTGCCGTCCTACTGTCCCGGTCGCGCCGTATGGGTGTATAACCGGAGACCCCCGGGTCGCGCGGCGCGTGATTGACGCTTTGCCGCAGGCCCCCCCGGATACAACAACAGCAAGGAAGAACAGACATGGGCGCGCAGTGGAAAGCAAAAGGCAAGGAACTGGCCGCGAACGCCAGGGGCCGCTTGTTCGGCAAACTGGCCAAGGAAATCATGGTGGCGGCGCGCAACGGCGCGGACCCGGCCTCGAACGCGCGCCTGCGCCTGGTGGTGGAGCAGGCCCGCAAGGTCTCCATGCCCAAGGACACCCTGGAGCGGGCCATCAAGAAAGGCGCCGGGCTGACCGGTGATACCGTGCATTTCGAGCACGTAATTTATGAGGGCTTTGCGCCGCACCGCGTGCCCCTCATGGTCGAATGCCTGACCGACAACCTTAACCGCACGGCCTCGGAAATCCGCGTGTTGTTCCGCAAGGGGCACCTGGGCACCTCGGGCTCGGTCTCCTGGGACTTCGACCACGTCGGCATGATTGAAGCCGAGCCGCAAGTCGCCGGCGCCGACCCCGAACTCGCCGCGATTGAAGCGGGCGCCCAGGACTTTGAGCCGGGCCATGAAGAAGGCACGACGACCTTCCTGACCGACCACGCCGACCTGGACATCGTGAGCCGCGCCCTGCCTGCGCAAGGCTTTACCGTGCTGTCGGCCAAGCTGGGCTACAAGGCCAAAAACCCCATCAGCCCAGCCAGCCTGAGCGCCGCCGAACTCGAAGAGGTCGAGGCCTTCCTGGCGGCCGTCGATGCCAACGATGACGTGCAGAACATCTTTGTGGGCCTGGGCGACTGAGCCGGCTACTTGGCTGGCACCTCGTAGCGGGGCCGTATCCGGGTTTTCTGCACGACGCCTGCCGGCGTGAACAGGACCACGAACTCGGCACCCGGCGTTTCGCTTTTGGGGGGCTTCTCCCGGTAGGCCCAGACCTCATAGCCGCTGTCAAAGCGGACCACGGTGGCGGGGCCCAGTGCGGCGGCGACGTCGGCCTTGGTGCTGGTTCCCGGGACCAGCAGGGCCTGCGCCCCTTGCATGGACAGCTGGCTGTCGCGAAAAGGAGGACGCGTTTCCTCAGGCGTGGTCGCACAGCCCGCCAGCACCAGGCTGATGCAGGCCAGCAGCTTGCCCGGTGCCATCACCCGCCCTCCATGTAGTCAAACTCGACCAGCGTGTCGTCGGGCCAGCTGCGGTCGCCCAGCGGCAGGAAATAGGTGCGGTCCACCAGCACTTCGCAGTCGCAGTCGGGCAGGTCCTTGTCCAGCTTGGGGTCGTCGCTCGCGGCGGCGTACAGCATGACCAGGGGCAAGACTTCCCGGCGCGCGCCGGCCGTCAGCGTGACGCTGAACAGCGGCCGCTCGGAAAAGAACAGGTAGAGCGGCACCTTCTTGTCGCAATAAGCCGG
>Ga0209025_1001737_pt1 | contig 26190 bp, 24 predicted proteins | sample AraplaMF_Col_mLB_FD_184256 | JGI IMG/M metagenome (GOLD analysis project Ga0209025, IMG submission 184256) | Arabidopsis root microbial communities from the University of North Carolina, USA - plate scrape MF_Col_mLB (SPAdes) (version 2) | ecosystem: Host-associated > Plants > Roots > Endosphere... | reverse complement strand
TGTTTTCTGGCATCTTCTAAACCTGTTAACCCATGCTCTTTATAAGCTGTACGCCAACGATTCGAAGCTCTCCGAATACGCGCTGGACCAAGGGCTTCAATGTCAAAACCCGCCTCAAGAAAAATTTCACTTGGATATTTTCCTTTATCGTATTCATCAATAAAAAATTCTTTAAATTCATCTGTATAAGTAATGGCTTTCGCACTTACTGTTTTGACGTATGGATTTAATTTTAATTGTGCTTGTTGTTGTTCCGAAAAAAATTTTTTAGTCATACTATCTACCACCGCTCGTTTTTTTCTTCATTATAAATAAAAATACCCTATAAGATGACCTTTTTGAAAGTGTCTATCTTATAGGGTACATTTTACTATGGAGCAGAACCTTTTTATATTTCTTTTTAAATAAGAATAAGGCCACGATTATTTTTTATCGTGGCCTTATTAATGTACCGATAATACAAAATTAGTGAAGTTGTGTTAAAACATAATCATAAATTTCATCGGATGGTTTATTAAGAGCTATTGAAAACTCCGAAAAGATAGTATCTTGTAAAGATTGCAATATTTTTTCTTCCTGGTTAGGGAATTTTTTTTCATTGGTCTTATATTCGAGCCTTTTTCGTAGCAATGTGTTTAAAAGCTCTGCTTGTTTTTGGCGATTGCCGGATTTAATGATTTCTAAATGAAATCTCATTCGATGCGTATTTTGTTCAATCCATTCCACACCAGGGGATGTGAATGAATGTAAAATACTGAGGGCATCTTCTTTTTTTATAATATCTCTAAGCTGTTTTTTTGAATTGTCAATAGGGGTACGAATGGTTAATTGTGGTTCATTTAGTGGTTGTAAAACGTAATAAGATTTAGTAATGTCGTTAAAGGTTTGTTCACAAATATCTTCAATAGAACAAAGTCCATGTGATGAGTAAATGACTACATCGCCAACGTTGTACATGTATTTCCCCTCCAACAAACTATATTGTCAACTTAGTTGACTAAATCTATTGTAATCAATTAAATGATTTTTGTCAACTTAGTTGACGATTGTTGCTGTTTTTTGTATATTAATAACGAAAAATATGAAATGAAGGTGAACTAGTTGAAGGACGAATTGCAGAATCGAGATGTCATTGATTTGTTGAGCGAACGTCACGAACTACTTCGAAGACTTGCGGAAGAGAAGTGGAATAAGCATAACGATATTTATATTTCAAATTCGGAATGGTATATTTTGGGTATTGTCTATGAAAAACAACTTACGATTTCAGATGTAGCTAAAAATGTTAAATTTTCAAGACAAGCAACCCATAAAATAATAAAGAGTTTGGAAGTTAAAGGGTTGGTTACAGTTATGGGTGTCGAACATAGTAAAAAACATAAAGCTATTCGTATGACTGAATTTGGTGAAGAATGCTTTGAAAAAAATCAATATTGTAAAGCAGAAATAGAAAAACAACTGGTCAATACAATTGGAGAAGATCAGGTCATTAGTTTAAAAAATATACTAAAGCTTAATTGGGATATGGAGCAGCTGGAAGCGTAAGTATTCGTAGGGTTAGGTATGGAAAATCTTTGGAACACAGCTTATAACATAATAAGGTTAGGCGACTATTTTAGCAGGTAGATGCATAGAAAAATTTCACAAGCCACTTTCGTTCTACTCGAAAGTGGCTTCTTTTTAACTTCTTTCAGCAGGTGTTCAAATACCCGTACCTGTCGCAACGCTTTCGTGAAAAAACATCTGCCACTGCGTTAACACTACGCTTTCGCACAAAAAACATTTGCAGGCCTCAGCACAAAGCCGATTCCGGACGCAATTATGCTGAGGATAATTAATAACCGTTACTTTACCTTCTCGCGTTCTATAAATGAAGCGCCATTGTCATTTGCTAAATTGTAAATGGCGCTTTTTCCCTCAGGGCTAAATTGTCCGTTTTCTTCAATGACAAACTTTTCGTTATTTTTCGTTTGGAAATAATAAGTGCCTACTGTACCTATTTCATACTCATAAATGACTTCCTTAATATCCTGCCATTCATGTGTAGTTTGATGATGAAAATCTTTGAAAACAATTTGGGTATTCTGTATAGCGGTATAACTTAAAACAGAAAAATAGCCTAAAACTAGACTGCTTACTATTACTAAAAGCGAAATCAAATAGGTGTATTTATTTCTTTTGAACCCGAGTATGACTAACGTTAAAATAATTAGCGCAATTGCTAGGAAAAGCATAATGAAGTTGTATGTTGGAGTGATCAGTACAATATTATTTTTAGTAAAATAAAACGTTTGGGAAATCGTAAATGGCAACATGAAAACAATGATAGGTGATAATAAAAGCAACACTATCGCAAAAATAAAAAGTTTTGCACGAGGTGATAATACGTTTAACATGAAATCTCCTCCTTTTTAAAAAGTGAATATTCTGCATTTTTATAAGTGTAACATATTCCCAAAAATTGAGCGCATGCATACTTTATGTTGGATGTAACCATAAAATTCTGAATTAATACTTCTATATATGGAAAATTGGCCGTTATAATAGTGATATAGAGGTGAAGATGATGATGAAAAAAGATAGAGGAAAAGTTTGGTTAGGTGTTGCGGGGGTTACTGTCAATGAGCTAGGCCAATGGCTAGTTGTCAAAAAGGCATATAGCGGATTAAAGGGAAGATGGTCATTGCCAGCAGGTTTTGTCAATGCTGGTGAAACAGTAGATGAAGCAGTTGTTCGCGAATTAAAAGAAGAAACGGGTATCGATTGCTACGTATCAGGCTTAATTGGTTTTCGAACGGGTGTGATTCGTGGTGACATTAGTGATAATATGGCGATATTTTATTGTTGTATGAAGGATGAGCAGCAGAAGATTTGCATTCAGGAAAATGAATTATTAGAAGCGAAATGGATGTATCCAAAGGAGCTTGCTCAGGATGAAATGACATCAGTGATGTTAAAAGAAATGGCATCCAACCAATTCGAAAAACATCAATTAGAGGGGATTGAAGGTATTAATCCAGGAGATGTCTTTGGTTATTCCTCTTATAAATTGTTCTTTAAAAAATAAAGTGACAAAGGAGGGGACCTATGATGGAGCTATTTTTATTTATGCTAGAGCGAGTAGGGCTAATCATTGTGTTTGCCTTTTTAATGTCAAGATGGCGGCTCTTTCGGGGAGTGTTATTTAAGGATCAAGGGGTTAAGGAAAAGGTTTGGCTCATTATTATTTTTAGTGCTTTAAGTATAGTGAGCAGCTATACAGGGATAAAGATCGAAAGCGGTACTATCAATCCTTTAAATCAAATGATACATAGCACTATAAATGCAGAGGAAGCCATTGCAAATACGAGGCTAATTGGCGTAGCGATTGCTGGTATTTTTGGTGGGCCACTTGTGGGTGTTAGCGTAGGTATTATTGCGGGGGTTCATCGTATTACCCTTGGCGGTTTTACAGCGATTGCCTGTGGTGTATCGACAATATTAGCAGGATTCATTACAGGTGGTTTAAGTAATCAATTAAAAATTCGTCAAACCTTCTCCTATAAAAAGGCTGTTATCATCGGAATTTGTGCAGAGACTTTACAAATGGGTGTTATTTTACTAATGGCAAAACCATTTGAACAAGCTTTGCAATTAGTTTCTATAATAGCGCTACCGATGATTTTTATGAATGCCTTTGGGATATTGATATTTTTCATTATTATCAAAACTTTTATTGATGAGGAAGAGCGCACAAAAGCATTACAAACACACCAAGCATTTTCTATTGCCCAACAAACAATTGAACATTTTCGTAAAGGGTTAAATGAAGAATCTTGCCGAACGGTTGCGGAAATTATTAAAAGAGAGATTGAAGTTGATGCAGTTGCGATTACGGATACAAATGGGATTTTAGCACATGTAGGAGTAGGCGAGGATCATCATGTAATTCATCAAGAAATAGTGACGGCTTTAACGAAACGAGTATTAGTAGAAGGACGCATTCTTACAGCGACGTCTGCAAAAGAAATCAGTTGTCCACATGAAGATTGTCCGTTAAGTGCTGCGATTGTCTTACCTTTAAAAGTACAGCATAAAACGGTAGGTACTTTAAAGCTATATTTTATCAATGTTACTTCATTAACAGGGGCGAAAAAGGAGCTTGCTGAGGGCCTCAGTCGACTATTTTCCTCGCAGCTTGAATATGCTGAAATTGAGCAGCAAAGAAAGCTATTAAAGGATGCCGAAATTAAAGCGTTACAAGCACAGGTTCATCCCCATTTCTTTTTTAATAGTCTCAATACTATTTCAAGTTTGATTCGAACGGATGCTGATGAGGCTAGAGCATTATTGATAAAGCTTAGTACGTTTTTTAGGAGTAATTTACAGGGAGCTCGTCAAATGTTAATTCCGTTAAAAAATGAAATTGACCATGTGGAGGCTTATTTGTCGATTGAACAAACAAGGTTTCCGAACCGCTATGATGTGCAATTTCACTTAGATGAATCACTTTTTGACGTACATATTCCCCCATTTACTTTACAGCCACTTGTTGAAAATGCCATTTATCATGCCTTTAAAAATCGTAAGGAAGGCAAAATTGACGTTAAGGTGCAACGAATTAATAATAAGCTATTGCTGTTAACAGAGGATAATGGCTGTGGTATGAGAGAAGAGCAGGTTAAACAGCTTGGCAAAACAATTATGCAATCCGAGCAAGGGACAGGGACAGCTTTATGGAATATTTATCAGCGTATTCATGAAATTTATGGAACTGAGGCAGATTTTCACATTTCAAGTACGTTGGATGTAGGCACGAAAATTATGATCCAACTGCCGTTAAAAGCCACAAGATGGGAGTAGAGAAATGTTAAATGTCTATATAGTAGATGATGAACCGTTAGCAAGGGCTGAATTGCGATATTTATTGGAGCAAACAAAGTTAGTCCAGATCATTGGAGAATCAGAGGATTTAGAGGACATACTGCAGGATCCACAGTTTGAGCAGATTGATTGTGTGTTTTTAGATATTCAGCTAGGCGTAAACAATGGCCTCGAATTAGCAAAACAACTACAACAAGGCATACTTAAACCCGAAATTATTTTTGCTACTGCTTATGATGAGTATGCATTACAGGCATTCGAAGTAAACGCCTTTGATTATATTTTAAAGCCATTTGAGCAAGAGCGTGTACAAAGTGCAGTTGAAAAGCTGGTTGCCAAAAGAAGAGAGACGCAGGCTAAAACGATTGAGAAGTTAAAGCATTTACAATTGGACAAGCTAGATAAATTAACAGTTTATGTGAATGATAGAATTTTACTTATTAAAATACAGGAAATTTTATATTGTACGTCTGAAGAAAGTAAGACGATTGTTGTTACTGAGAAAGGGAGATATTTCGCTTCAGAGTCGTTAGCCGTTTTGGAGAAAAAGCTCACTTTAAAAGGTTTTGTGCGTGTCCATCGGGCATTTATCGTCAATTTAGAACATATTGTAGAGCTGGAGCCTTGGAGTAGTTCTAAATACAATTTGATTTTGCATAATAGACATTCGATACCTGTCAGCAGGCTTTACATGAAAGATGTGCGCAAGATTTTTCAGCTATCAAAATAGCTGCATTTCAACAGTAGAAAACACCCTTTCAACTTAAAATTCTGACATTTCAGTGAATTTTACGAATAATCGTATAGTTCATTTGCTATGATGTGGAAAACGTAAAAGGAGTGATAACATGAATGCTATTACAATTGTAATAGGTTCCATTTGTGTACTGATGATTAGCTATCGTTTGTATGGCATATTTTTCACAAAGAAGGTACTTAAGATAAAAGATGATACGCCCACCCCAGCACACGCTATGGAAGATGGTAAAGACTATGTTCCGACGAATAAATGGGTAACATTTGGGCATCATTTTGCAGCGATTGCAGCAGCTGGACCGTTAGTCGGACCTATTTTAGCTGCTCAATTTGGATATTTGCCAGGGCTCCTTTGGTTGTTAATTGGTGCGGTAATCGGTGGTGCAGTACATGATGCTGTAGTGTTATTCGCTTCTATGCGCCATGGAGGAAAGTCGTTATCAGAGGTTATGAAGAAGGAGTTAGGACCTGTTGCAGGATTCTGTACAGGCCTTGCAATGCTTTTCATTATTACAATTACAATGGCCGGGCTATCGATGGTTGTCCTTGGTGCATTGGAGCGAAATCCATGGGGAACTTTTGCGGTAGGGATTACTATTCCAATAGCGATGCTTGTTGGTATTGCTTATCGTAAAACAGGAAACTTAATTGTTACGTCAACAGTTGGTTTTATTTTGTTAATGATCGGTGTATTTATTGGACCGATGATTCAAGGAACGGCATTTGGTGATTTTTTAACGTTTGACCGTGATACTTTAGCTATTATTCTACCTATCTATGCATTCTTTGCGGCGGCATTACCTGTATGGCTATTATTAGCGCCGCGTGATTATTTAAGTAGTTTCATGAAAATCGGAGTATTTATTGCGTTAATCATCGGGGTCTTTTTCGTGAACCCTATCATTCAATTCCCACCACTTACAGAGTTTATTCATGGTGGTGGTCCAGTAATTGCTGGTCCAGTATGGCCATTCGTCTCCATTACAATTGCCTGTGGGGCTATTTCTGGCTTCCATGCGTTTGTAGGCTCGGGGACAACGCCGAAAATGATTGATCGCTGGGAAGATATTCGCATCGTAGGTTTCGGTGCTATGCTCGTAGAATCTTTAGTAGGTGTAATGGCTTTAATCGCAGCAACGGCTCTTCATCCTGCAGACTATTTTGCGATTAATTCAGCTCCAGCAGTATTTGCTACATTAGGAATGGAGCCGGTTCATTTACATGCATTAGCCGAAAGTATTGGAATGGATTTAGAAGGGCGTACAGGTGGAGCTGTAACTCTAGCAGTTGGGATGACTGATATTTTCACGGGGATTCCTTGGTTTGCTGATCTGTCTTCTTACTTCTATCAATTCGTTATCATGTTTGAAGCGGTCTTTATTTTAACAGCTATTGATGCTGGGACACGCGTAGCGCGCTATTTAATTCAAGATTTTGGCGGCAATGTCTACAAGCCACTGAAGCGTACAAATTGGCTTCCGGGTACAATCTTTGCAAGTGCACTTGCATGCTTTATGTGGGGCTATTTATTGTATTCAGGAGATATTAGTTCGATTTGGGTATTATTTGGTGTGTCGAATCAGTTAATGGCGACAATCGGTTTAGTATGTGGGGTAACAATAGTCTTAAAAGTTGCAGATAAGCGAGTCTACGCTTTAACATGTTTTATCCCATTAGCCTATTTATATGTCACTGTAAACGTAGCGGGCCTTTGGATGATTAAAAATGTTTATTGGAATACAGCGGCTGCTGGTTACAATATGTTAAACGGTGTATTGTCTGTTATTATGTTAATTTTAGGCTTTATTATTGTGATAGCCGCCTTTAAAAAATGGGCAGAGCTTTGGAAGTCGCCAAGATTTGTATTATCACAAACAGCTTCATAATGAAAAGTAAGAAACTATTGGAAATTAGTTGTATACTAGTTTTCAATAGTTTTTTAATTTTTTTCAGCAATGTAACGAAAGTGAAACGGCCGGGGGGCCAAACATCCGCTGAAATAAGTTATAGCCTTCATCCGATTGCGGACGCATTGTTTATCTACACGAAAGCAAAGCGACAGCTACAATTATGCCGAGGCATAATTAATTTTTCTTGAATTTCCTAAATATGACGAACAAGCGAAATCAAGGATATGCTAATTGAAAGCGTTGTAGTAATCATGTAAACTAATGAGAGGAAAACGGAGGTTATACATACATGGATGGTCCAGTTTCATTAGTACAGTTAATCATTTCAATTTTGTTATTTTTCGTCATGTTCTTTGGTATTGGATTTTTATTGAATATGCTTCTGCGAATGACATGGTTAATGGCAATAGTGTATCCAATTGTTGTTATCTTTATTGTCGATGATGTAAGCTTTTTAGATTATATTTTCAAGCCAGGTTCCGCATTTCCAGCACTTTTAGATAAGTTGCAAGCACTGCATTTTGTAGATATTTCAATCTTATCTGGTGGCTTTGCCGGTTCAATTGTTGCGGGAATTGTCATGATTTATTTGCGTAAAAGTGGTTATCGAATGTTTTAACTTCTTTCAGCGGATGTTTTCGGCATCCGCTGATTTTTTTTTTTTGAATGTTTCCGATAAATCGTGAAAAGCTTCCTATAAAATCACAAAAGTTACCGATAAAACGTGAAATGTTTCCGATAAATCTCAAAAGTGTTCCGATAAATAAAAAAACACATCCTCGATATGAGGATGTGTCTCTTTTCACAAAATAAACTGGTATGTGATGATGGCGATAAAAATGCCAGTTAATGCCCCGAAAAATACCTCGCTCCGTTTATGGCCTAGCAATGTTTTTAACTCTTCCATTTTTTCTTGCCCATCCATTTGCGGCCATTTTTTCAAATCATGTAGCAATGTTTGAAAGTCTTTACGCAGTTGATTTAATACAGCTGCATGCTGACCCGCCTGATAGCGTACACCACTCGCATCATACATGACGATAAAGGAAAACATAGCGGCTACGGCAAAAATTGGGGAATCTAATCCTGTTTCATAGGCAATAGAAGTTGTAAGTCCTGTTACGGAAGCGGAGTGTGAACTAGGCATTCCCCCGGTGGAAGTAAATAATCCCCAGTTAATCTTTCTTGTCATTAAAAAATGAATAGGGATTTTAACAAACTGTGCAAAGAGGACTGCAAAAAGGGCAACGAGTAAAGGGGTATTTTGAAGCAAACTCATAATCATCACAACCTTCACTTATAATTGTCTTTATTATAACATTCATTATTTTCTAAAAGCCAAATATTACGCGTTTTCTGAAACTTATGTATAATAGAAAAATGAATGGAGGAATTTACATGCATATTGTAAAAGAAGCAAAAACATTTGAAACAATTTCTACTGAGGTGTTAGTAGTAGGGGTCACTAAACATCGTGAGCAAATGCAGGATTGGGCAAGCTTTTCATCATTTTATGGAGAAACCCTTGATGCGTGGATTAGTGCAGGGGATGTTTCTACTGAGCTAAAAAAATTTACGAAATTACCATTCTTGAAGAGTCACCCAAATCTTAAACGTATATTATTTGTTGGTTTAGATGAGCGTAAAAATTTAACAGAAGGTGATGTTCGTGCAGCATTTGGATTGCTTGGCAAGGAACTAAGAACCTTAAAAGTTAAAGAATATTCCATTTGGCTTGAGTCGTTTACGACAGAGTCGATTACTGTAACAGATGTTGCCTTTTTAGCTGGTGAAGGAACGGGTCTTGGTTATTATTCAATTCCTCATTACAAAACAACATCAAATGAAGTAGAGAAACGTATTGACGCTGTTCACCTTGTGACTACAGCTAATGATTTAGATGAAGTTGTGGCAAGTTTTGAGGTTGGTGCTATTTATGCAAATGCAGTAAATGAAGCACGTAGCTTAATTAATTTACCACCAAACTTACTGACAGCGACAGACTTAGCCAATTACGCAGAGTCCCTTGCAGTCGAGTATGATTTTGAAGTGGAAATTTTAGATAAAGCACAAATAGAGGAGCTTGGTATGGGTGGTATTTTATGTGTCAATCAAGGCTCCCATGAAGAACCTCGTTTAATAACATTAAAATATAAAGCGACTGAAGATTTTGAGGATCCAATTGGCCTTGTCGGCAAAGGGGTTACGTATGATACAGGTGGCTATTCCTTAAAGCCAAGAGATGCAATGGTAGGCATGAAGGGCGATATGGGCGGTGCTGCAGCAGTGCTAGGTGCCATGAAAATCATCGGTGAATTACGTCCTAATAAAAACGTCGTTGCAGTTATTGGTTCTACCGATAATATGGTATCTGACACAGCATTTAAGCCGGATGATGTCATTACGACATATAGCGGTAAGACGGTAGAAGTTTTAAATACCGATGCGGAAGGACGTTTAGTATTGGCAGATGCTACTACATATGCTAAGCAACAAGGAGCTACTTCCCTGATCGATGTAGCAACATTAACGGGTGGGGTAATTACTGCACTTGGTATGGATAAAACAGGTGCACTTTCTAATGACGATGCATTCTTTGCTACTTTCATGGAAGCTGCACAGGAGACTGATGAATTTGTGTGGCGCATGCCTTTAACAGAAAATGATAAAAAACGAATTCGTAAGTCAGACGTAGCTGATTTAAATAACTCTCCTGGTCGTGATGGACACATGATTTTTGGAGGAGGCTTTGTTGGTGAGTTTGTTGGTGATACACCTTGGATTCACTTAGATATTGCGGGAACGTCAGATGCGATTGCTGTACATGATCTAGGCCCAAAAGGTGGTACAGGTGTAATGGTACGTACACTAGCGAATTTTGTACAACGTTTAGGAGAAGAAAAATAGATTAGGCGATAGACATGTGATATATGTATCCTCCCACATACGATAGAGTAAAAAGGGGAGGAAGCTTATGACATTCTTCGGAGGTTATCCAGGAGGAGGAGGTTTTTGGCCAATCGGTGGGCCGTTTTTGGGAGGGTTTTTAGGAAGTTTTCTTGGATCACAGCTTAGCCCATATCCATTTTATCCGCCGTTCTATCGTCCATTTCCGCCATTTTACCGACCTGGTCCACCATTTAGACACCATTTTAGACCATATTAATTCAGACATAGATTTCAATGAAAATAGAAAACCAGTTGTCGGCAATAATAACGACAACTGGTTTTCTTTAGTTAAATTAAATAAATATCAGATTCTAGTCATTAAATAAAGTGTTGACAGAATATACTAAATTATTTATTATTCTTATTGTATTACTAAGAATTAAATACGTAGCTGACTAGCAAACTAGAGGCTCTTATTATTCACAGGCATTGCTCTGCCTATGGATAATTTGAGTCTTTTTTTATCTCTATGGAAAGACGAAAGGGAGTGAAATCAAATGGGGAAAGTTTTTATAGTGGGTGCTGGGCCTGGCGATGTTGATCTTATCACAGTAAAAGGATTACGGTGTATCGAATGTGCTGATGTCATCCTGTATGACAGACTCATTAATAAGAATTTACTATCCTATGCTAAACGAGAGGCTAAACTTATCTTTTGCGGTAAGCTACCTCAGCAGCACGCCATGATTCAAGAGCAAATTAATCAATCACTTGTTAACTATGCACAGCAAGGATTACTTGTGACGAGATTAAAGGGAGGCGACCCATTCGTTTTTGGAAGGGGGGCTGAGGAAGCCGAGGTACTAGCGCAGCATAATATTCCATTTGAAATTGTGCCTGGCATTACTTCAGGGATAGCGGTGCCGGCATATGCAGGGATTCCTGTAACACATCGTGACTTAAGCTCAAGTTTTGCAATGGTTACTGGGCATATGAGAGAGGGCAAGGATGATGGAATTCAATGGGAAAGTCTTGCAAAAGGGATCGATACGATTGCTATTTATATGGGGGTCGGTAACCTTCCCTATATCCGTCAGCAACTGCTTAAGTATGGGCGAGATAAAGAAACACCAATAGCACTCATCCATTGGGGTACATTTTCTCAACAAAAAACAGTCACGGGAACTTTAGCTAATATTGAAGAACTAGTCCAGCGAGAAAATATTCAAAATCCAAGCATAATTGTAGTAGGAAAAGTTGTTACTTTGAGGGAAACAATTCAATGGTTTGAACAAAACATTCCGCAGCCGCAGTTAGCAGAAGTTTCTGTGTAAGGATGTGGGTTCATGCAAGCTATTTTATATATCGCCCATGGAAGTAGAGTAAAGGCAGGGGTGGAGCAAGCAGTAAACTTTCTAAAGAGCGTACAACAGGAGATTGAAATACCGATTCAAGAAATTAGTTTTTTAGAACTCGCGACGCCGACAATTGCTGAAGGTATAGCAAGCTGTATTAACCAAGGGGCTACAGCTATAGCGATCGTTCCTATTTTATTGCTTGCTGCTCAGCATGCAAAGCACGATATTCCAAGTGAGATTGATAAAGCAAAAAAACAGCATCCACAAGTGCGATTTACATACGGTGAACCACTTGGTGTCCATGAATTATTAATTGATACATTACAGAATAGAATTTTAGAAGAAAGGTGTCCTACTAAAGATGCAAGTGTTTTAGTTATAGGTCGTGGGAGTAGTGACCCTGCAGTAAAGAGAGATTTAGATAAAATTGCAACAAGACTACGTGATAAATATGCTTATGAAACTGTAGACACGTGCTTTCTATATGGAATGGGTCCTACGTTTGAGGAGTGGTTACAACAAGAGAATAAGGGAAATCAAGTGTTTATAGTGCCGTATCTGTTGTTTACTGGAGTTTTGCGTCAAAACATAACAAAGCGATTACAAGATTATGAGAATAAGAACGTTATTTTATGTGAAAGTTTAGGCTATGACGACAATGTAAGGAAAGTTTTAGTGGAACGTATTTATCAATTAATAAAATTTACTAAGAAAGGTGTTTTGTAATGGTAGATAAAAGGACTGAAAATATAAATCTAGCATTAGATAATGTACGCCAAATTTTAAATACTGTGAACCACGGATCGATTACATTGATTGTGCAAAATTCCTATGTGGTTCAAATTGAAAAGAAGGAAAAAATACGACTTCGATAATTTTAACTATTATCAGCGGGTGTCAAACATCGGTACCTGTCGCCGTTTTCGGTACAAAAGACATCCGCTGAAATAGTGGAACTCAGTCTAAGAACGCCACGTCCTGCGGCAATTTATCCGTGCGAAAACGAAGCGGTAGCAACATGGTTTTATCTGTGCGAAAGCGAAGCGACAGCAACAATATGGTTTTATCTGTGCGAAAGCGAAGCGACAGCAACAACATGGTTTTATCTGTGCGAAAGCGAAGCGACAGCAACAACACGGTTTTATCTGTGCGAAAGCGAAGCGACAGCAACAACACGGTTTTATCTGTGCGAAAGCGAAGCGACAGCAACAACACACGATTGAGTGACTGACATCATGCCGAGGCATAATTAATTTTTTTTTTAGCAAGACAAATTATCAACAGTAGAAAATGATACGAATACGTGAGGTGGCAAGGTTGAAACTGCAAGTAGTAAACAGTCCATTTAATGAGGAGCAGGTAAAGCTGTTAAATGAGCTTCTCCCTACACTAACAGGAGAGCAGAGGATTTGGCTAAACGGCTTTTTAAGTGCACCACTAGTAACTAGTGATCCTGTTGTCGAAGAAGTATCGCCGATAGTAAAAACAATCACCAAAACAGTAACGATTTTATATGGTTCACAAACAGGCAATAGCCAGGGATTAGCTGAAAAATATGCCTCAGCCTTGAAAGATAAAGATGTGGACGTAACGATTTCGTCGTTAGCAACGTTTAAACCAAATAATTTAAAAAAGGTTACAAATCTTTTACTCATTGTTAGTACACACGGTGAAGGGGATCCACCTGATCAAGCGATACAGTTCTATGAATTTTTGCATAGCAAGCGTGCACCTAAGTTAGAGCATCTTCATTATTCGGTGCTGGCCTTAGGAGATAGTTCCTATGAATTTTTCTGTAAAACAGGAAAGGATTTTGATGAGCAGTTTGCAAAATTAGGGGCAAGTCATATCGTTCCTCGTACAGATTGTGATGTAGATTATGATGACACTGCAGCACAATGGTTCTCAGCTGTTCAGCAGGAGTTGCTGCAACAGAAGGATATAGCAGTTACATCTACTTCACAAAATCAGACAGCACTAAGAGACACTACATATTCTCGAAAAAATCCGTTTTATGCCGAAGTACTTGAAAACATTAATTTAAACGGCCGAGGATCAAACAAAGAAACACGTCATCTTGAATTATCCATCGAAGGTGCAAGTTTCCATTTCGAACCAGGAGATAGTATCGGTATTCAACCAGAAAATGATGAAAAACTAGTCAATGCTTTAATCACAGCGTTACAGTTTGATCCACAAACTGAGGTAAATGTCTTTGAAGAAACGCTGACATTAAAGGATGCATTACAAAAAAAATTAGAAATTACAGTGTTGTCTAAGCCATTGTTAAAAAAAATTGGTGCCTATACGGTCCATCAGGAATTTACAAAGTTACTTGAAGACTCGAATTCTTGGAAGGACTATGCAAAAGGAAGAGACTTACTTGACGTTGTGGAAGACTTTGCACCATTTATATGGGATGCGCAGCAATTTGTAAATTTATTACGTAAAATTCCAGCACGTCTATATTCCATTGCTAGTAGTCAAAAGGCAAATAGTGAAGAGGTACATTTAACAATTGGGAAAGTAAGCTATGAGACGAATGGACGTCAACGTCTTGGAGTTTGCTCTGGAAGCGTTGCTGAGCGTATTCAAATTGGTGATACATTACCGATATATGTTCATAAAAATTCGAACTTTAGATTACCAGAACATGAGGATACACCAATTATTATGATTGGTGCCGGAACAGGTGTAGCCCCGTATCGTGCATTTTTGGAGGAGCGTGAGGAATTAGGCGTCAAAGGAAAATCGTGGCTAATTTTGGGTGATCAACATTTTGTCACAGATTTCCTTTATCAAACTGATTGGCAGCGTTGGCTTGCTTCAGGCACACTTAGTCAAATGCATGTCGCTTTCTCACGTGATACAGATAAAAAAATATATGTTCAACATAAAATTGAGGAAAATGCTGTTGCTTTTTATGAATGGCTAGAGCAAGGAGCTGTCATTTACGTCTGTGGCGATAAAAACTCGATGGCGGCTGATGTTGATGCAACAATACATCGCGTTATTGAACAACAGGGACAAAAAACGCCAGAGGAAGCTAAAGCCTTTGTCAAGGAGCTAAAACAGCAGAAACGCTATCAACGTGACGTTTATTAACTTCCTTTGGCAGTGTTTTATGTAGCGAAAGCAAAGCGACAGCGGCAAATGTTTTCTGCGCGAAAGCGAAGCGACAGCGGCAAAATGTTTTCTGCGCGAAAGCGAAGCGTCAGCGGCAAAATGTTTTCTGCGCGAAAGCAAAACGTCAGCATCAATTCTGCCGAGTCATAATTGATTAAAGGAGCGATAACAAATGACAGGGAAAATTATTTTACCTCCACAACCAGGGAAGCCTAGTGATGTAGAGCGTATTAAAAACGACAGTAATTATCTACGCGGAACATTAGAGCGTACGATGAACAATCCATTAAGTTCAGGTATTCCAGAGGATGATAACCGTCTAATGAAGTTCCATGGTAGTTACTTACAGGACGATCGTGATCTTCGTAATGAACGTCAGCGTCAAAAGCTTGAGCCAGCCTATCAATTTATGGTGCGTGTACGTACACCGGGCGGAGCAGCAACTCCAGCACAATGGCTAGTAATGGATGAAATGGCGAGAAAGTATGGTAATGGCTCCTTAAAATTAACGACACGTCAGGCATTCCAAGTGCATGGCATTTTAAAATGGAATGTTAAAAAATATATGCAGGAAATGAATGAGGTGTTATTAGATTCTCTTGCAGCCTGTGGAGATGTCAATCGTAATGTGATGTGTAATGTGAATCCAAACCAATCCGCATTACATGAGGAAATCTATAATTGGTCAGCCAAATTAAGTGAGCATTTACTACCTAGAACACGAGCTTACCATGAACTATGGCTAGATGGTGAAAAGGTAGTTGATAGTCAGGATGAAGAAGTTGAACCAATATACGGTGCGCAATATTTACCTCGCAAATTTAAAATTGGTATTGCGGTTCCGCCAAGTAATGATGTGGACGTATTCTCACAAGATATAGGGCTTATAGCAATTGTTAAGGATGATAAGCTAGTAGGCTTTAACGTAGCTGTTGGTGGAGGAATGGGCATGACACATGGCGATCATGAAACTTACCCGCAGCTTGCTCGCATAATTGGCTTTATCACACCTGATAAACTACTGGAAACAGCGGAGAAAATTATTACGATACAGCGTGATTATGGAAATCGTTCAGTTCGAAAAAATGCACGTTTTAAATATACAATTGATGCAAGAGGACTTGAATGGTTTAACGAAGAACTAACTCGTCGTCTAGGTTGGAATATCCAAGAAGCTCGTCCATTTACTTTTAATCGCACGGGTGATGAGTTTGGTTGGATTAAAGGTGCAGAAGGTCAATGGCATTATACATTATTTATTCAAAATGGTCGTATTAAGGACTTTGAAAATTATGAGCTATTAACAGGATTACGTGAAATTGCAAAGGTGCATACAGGTGATTTCCGCTTAACGCCAAACCAAAATTTAATGATTAGTAATGTAACGCCGCAAAAAAAGAAAGAAATCTCTACTATTATTGAGCAATACAACCTTACAGATGGAGCGCACTATTCTGCATTGCGCCGAAATTCGATTGCTTGTGTATCATTACCAACATGCGGTTTAGCTATGGCAGAAGCCGAGCGTTACCTGCCTTCTCTTATTACAAAAATTGAAACAATCATCGATGAAGCAGGCTTAAACGATACAGAAATCGTTATTCGCATGTCAGGCTGTCCAAATGGTTGCTCACGCGCAGCAATGGCTGAGATTGGGTTTATCGGTAAAGGGCCAGGGAAATATAATATGTATTTAGGAGCAAGTTTTACTGGTAATCGTCTCAATAAAATATATCGTGAAAATATAGGTGAGGAGGAGATATTAGAAGAGCTTCGTCCAATCCTGCTCCACTATGCGAAGGAACGTCTAGATGGCGAGCATTTCGGTGATTTTGTTATTCGTGCCGGTTATGTAACAGCTGTTCACGACGGGCGAGATTTTCATCATAAATAAAATAATAGCCCTGTAGTAAATTTTCTCTGCTACAGGGCTTATGTTGTTGAAACACTAGTGTGTTAGAAATTAAGATACCATAATAAATAAATTAAGTCTCTTCTACAAAACGAGGGGTTGATACATTGCTGAAGTTCCATTTTATTACTATAAATTAGAGTGACATGCCAGAAGATACACGCTATGTGAAGTGGTTGATCTTCGTTACGGCTGGGCGGCTCCATGGGGATCTGCAATAGAGGAACGAAGGCTAAGAGCATCACATCCTGTGATAACGCCTTCGTGACTGACCAACATCCTGTCGCTGCCGCTACGTTACACTACGCTTTCGCACAGATAACATTTGTTGCCTCAAGATGCTCATCGGACGCCCCCAGGAAGCTTCGCTCAGTGCGAAAGCGAAGCGTCAGCAACAATTTATGTTTTAACTGTGCGAAAGCGAAGCGTCAGCAACAAAACGCCCAACCGGAACGGAAATCAACCTCTCGTTTTGCCGAGCGATACTTTATTTAATATGTCACCAACACAAAGAGGCGTGTAGCAAGATATTTGCTACACGTCTTTTTTATATGGAAAAGTCTTCGGGGATAAAGACTTTTAATTGCTTTGGTTTGACAAATACATGGTCACCAACCTTAAGCTGAAGATTAGTAAATTGTTCTTTAGTCAGTTCTGCCTCTAAAAATTCATCAATATCTTCACGGCGTAGCTCAACTTGCACGATCGGTCCTAGCAAATGAATATGGCTTACTTTAACAGGGACAGTACCAGATACATTTGTTTTCTCGATATGAATATCATGGGGACGAACATAGCCTACTGCGTGATCCTCTGTGTGTACCTGTACGTCAGGTACATCAATCGCAAATTCACCATGCAGGAGCTTACCATTATGTAACCGTCCTTTAAAGAGATTCACATTACCTAAAAAATCATAAACAAAAGGGCTCTTTGGATTTGTGTATACGTCATCAGGGCTACCAATTTGCTCTATTTTGCCGTTGTTCATCACGACAATTCGGTCTGCAACATCAAGAGCCTCTTCCTGATCGTGTGTGACAAAAATGCTAGTAATATGAAAATCGTCGTGAAGCTTTCGTAGCCAACGACGCAATTCCTTGCGCACTTTAGCATCAAGTGCTCCAAAAGGTTCATCTAATAAAAGCACCTTGGGCTCCACGGCGAGAGCTCTTGCAAGTGCAACTCGCTGACGTTGCCCTCCTGAAAGCTGTGCTGGGTAACGATCAGAAAAATTTTCAAGTTTGACTAGTCTTAGAAGCTCCATCACTTTGTTCTTTATTTCTAATTTAGATGGTCTAGTTTTACGAGGGCGTACTTTAAGACCGTAAGCGACATTATCAAAAACTGTCATATGGCGAAAAAGCGCATAATGCTGGAATACAAAGCCTACATTTCGCTCCTTTGGATGGCGATCTATCATCGATTGACCGTCAAATAAAATTTCACCAACATCTGACGTTTCAAGCCCAGCAATAACGCGTAATAAAGAAGTCTTGCCAGAACCAGATGGGCCGAGAAGTGCAACCAGTTCCCCTGATTGAATATGAAGTGAAACATCTTCTAAAGCTTGAAAGGAACCGAATTTTTTAGATACATTATTTATTTGGATGCTCATGTTGACAATACCTCCTTTAAGCAGATTTTGATTTCCAAGCAACAATATCTTTTACGATAAGTGTAATAATGGCGATCACACTCATTAGAGAAGCGACGGCGAAGGCTGCTGCAAATTGGTACTCATTGTATAAAATTTCAATATGAAGGGGCATCGTATTTGTCATCCCTCTAATATGCCCTGATACAACAGAAACGGCACCAAATTCACCAATTGCCCGAGCATTACATAGAACAAGGCCGTATAATAAGCCCCATTTGATATTTGGCAGTGTTACATGCCAAAACGTTTTAAAACCATTGGCACCAAGTGAAATGGATGCCTCCTCTTCGGAAGTACCTTGTGTCTGCATAAGAGGAATGAGCTCCCTTGCAACAAAGGGCAACGTGACAAAGACAGTAGCTAGGACAATACCAGGTAGCGCAAAAACAATCTTAATGTCATGTTCAAATAGCCAATCCCCAAATAGTCCTTGTGAGCCAAATAACAAAATAAATACTAAACCTGCAATAACAGGAGATACTGCAAAAGGAAGATCGACAATCGTAAGTAATAGATTTTTCCCTTTAAAGTTGAACTTTGTTAAAGCCCAAGCAGCCATAACTCCAAAGATTGCGTTTAATGGTACTGCAATCGCGACGACAGTTAAGGTTAACTTAATTGCTGCCAATGCATCTGGATGTGTGATAGCTGCTACATATACGTCTACTCCTTTTTGAAAGGCAGTGGAAAAAATTGATACGAGCGGAAGTACGATGAAAAATGCTAAAAAAGCTAGCGCAATAAATGTTAGCGTATATCGGATAAAACGTGGCTCTTGTAAGGCAGCAGACTTTGTCACTGCATTATTTTTTTCAGAAGCAACTTGCTGAATAAATGTAGACTGTTCCATAAATACCTCCTAATGTACAAAGCGACGATTTGCCAACCATTGTATTAAATTAATGCTAAATAATAGGATGAAGGACGTGACAAGCATGACCACTGCAATAGCAGTTGCACCAGCGTAGTCATATTGTTCGAGCTTTGTCATAATAATTAAAGGCGTAATTTCAGTCTTCATTGGCATATTCCCGGCGATAAAAACAACAGAACCATACTCTCCTAGTGCACGTGCAAATGCCAATGAAAAACCTGTTAAAATGGCAGGAGCAAGCTCTGGAAAAATCACTTTACGAAAGGTTTGTAGACGAGTTGCTCCAAGGCTTGCAGAGGCTTCCTCAACCTCAGCACTAATATTTTGTAAGACAGGCTGCACAGTACGAACGACAAATGGTAGCCCGATAAATGTAAGGGCAATGATAATGCCGAGTGGCGTAAAGGCAATTTTAAAATTAAAAAATTGACCAATCCAACCATTTGGCGCATAGAGTGACGTTAAGGCAATCCCTGCTACAGCGGTAGGCAAAGCAAATGGTAAATCGACAAGTCCATCGATGATTCGTTTAAACGGAAAGCTGTAGCGTATAAGCACCCAAGCAATGATTGTGCCAAAAATAACATTTAATAAACCAGCAGCGAGTGCAGTACTGAAACTTACCTTATAGGAAGCGACTGCACGGGGAGCGGTTACAATATCAATAAACTCTGTCCAGCTTAAGGACATTGTATGAATAAAAATCATCGATAGCGGCAATAGGACTAGCAAGCTAACATATAACATGGTGTAACCAAGAGAAAGGTGGAAACCTGGAATAATGCGGCGTGTCTTTTTATTAACTGTTAAACTACTCATGACATGCCTCCTTATTGAGGTACATAAATTTCATCGAATGTACCATCATCTTTAAAATGCTTTGCTTGTGCTTCTGCCCAACCACCGAAATCATCGATTGAAACGAGTTCAAGTTTTGGGAATTGCTCTTGATATTTTGCTAGAATTTTTTCATTTCGTGGTCTATAGAAATTCTTCGCAGCAATTTCTTGACCACGTTCACTATATAAATGCTTTAAATAAGCCTCTGCTACTTCGCGTGTACCTTTTTTATCAACAATTTTGTCAACAATTGCCACGGGTGGTTCAGCTAAAATACTTAAAGAAGGTGTAATGATATCAAATTCGTCACCCAATTCTTTGAGCGTTAAATAGGCCTCATTTTCCCATGCAATTAAGACGTCACCAATTTTACGTTCAACAAATGTTGTTGTGGCACCACGTGCACCAGAATCCAGTACTTCAACATTGCTATATAGTGCTTTCATAAATTCTTTTATTTTCGCCTCATCATTTTTATATAATTTCCCTGCGTAGGCCCACGCGGCTAAATAGTTCCACCGTGCACCACCAGATGTTTTAGGATTTGGTGTGATGACAGATACATTGTCTTTTATTAAATCATCCCAGTCTTTAATACCTTTTGGATTGCCTTTGCGTACTAAAAAGACAATAGTCGATGTATAAGGTGTAGAGTTATTTTCAAATTCTGTTTGCCAATCTTTATTTAATAGGCCTCGAGCTTGTGCAATCTCATCAATATCGTAAGCTAGTGCTAGTGTAACAACATCAGCCTCTAGACCATCAATTACAGCCCGACCTTGTTTACCAGAGCCCCCATGTGATTGTTTGATCGTTACATCTTGACCGGTTTCATCCTTCCATTTTTTTATAAAATCTTTGTTAAATTCATCGTAAAGCTCACGTGTTGGATCATAGGATACATTTAAAAGTTCTACAGATTTTTTTGTATCCTGAGCACTTGTATTCTTTTCTGAAGAGTTACTGCCGCAACCTGTTAATGTCAGGGCTAATGCAGATATAAGTGCTAACGATTGAAGAAAATGTTTTCTTTTTTTCATAAAAAATCTCTCCTTTTTTTGTCTAGAGAATACAAAAGGCCACCTACCAGTACGATTTATTATCGTCTTAAGTAGATGGCCTTCAGATTCTCTGATCAGCATTTTATCTTCACTCAGCAAATATTTTTTTATTAAAGTGCAACGGAAGTTACAAAAGAACCTCACCTGTTCCTTTTCAAAGGGTGTCCAAACATCTACTGAGTGAAGATAGAGCCTCCGGCGGATGTCACGGATTTTGAATGTGCAGGCACAATTCAAAATCCGGAATAAATTATGCCAAGGCGAAATTGATTGGTATGGCTCAAAGCTTATTTTTACATTAAACATATATTTCCTATTAGTCAACAAGGAATTAAGAAAATATTGCTTTTGATTATCATCATATGCAAGAATACAGTATTAAAATTTGGGCTCATTGAAATGAATTTTTTGTAAAAAGCCTAGTTGACTACTAGGTGTACTTTAGTATATATTTGGTAATAAGAAAAATGATTGTAGAACGTGGTAGCTAATACTAGTGAACAATTAATCAATTACGCCTCGGTATAATTGCGCCCGGAATCTGCATTCATCACCACCTATAGAAGTGGGAAATTTCTGTAGCTGAAAGAAGTTAATAATAAGCTGGCTAGTCAAACTAGAGGCGTTTTAACGAAGACATATCTATATATGTCTTTCGTTAGAACGCCTTTTTTCGTTACGAGGGGGATTATATGCTAACATTTGCAACTTGGCATGAGCCAACATTGAATTTTCAGGTAGACGAAACTTATAAGGCAGCACTGGAGGTTTTACAGTGGAGTTATGCTGAATATGGTGAGGATATCGTCTATGCATGTAGCTTTGGGATTGAGGGAATTGTCTTGATTGACCTTATTTCAAAGGTGAAGCCCGATGCTACGATTATCTTTTTAGATACAGATGTTCATTTTAAGGAAACATATGAAACGATTGATAAAGTAAAAGAAAAATATCCGAAGCTGAACATTATTATGCAAAAACCAGCACTTACACTGGAACAACAAGCAGCTGAATATGGTGATGAATTATGGAGGTCTAATCCAAACAAATGCTGCGATATTCGCAAGATTGTACCGTTACAAGAAGCGTTATCGGGGGCAACAGCGTGGATTTCTGGCTTACGTCGTGAACAATCACCAACCCGACAAAATACGAACTTTATCAATCGTGACGATAAATTCAAATCCATTAAAATTTGCCCACTCATTCATTGGACATGGAAGGATGTTTGGCGATATGTCTCAAAGCATAACTTGCCGTACAATCCATTGCATGATAAAGGCTATCCAAGCATCGGCTGCGAGCACTGTACAAAACCAGTATTTACAATGGATGATTTACGTTCAGGCAGGTGGCAGGGATCTGGTAAAACTGAGTGTGGGTTACATGAGTAAAGGAGTCTTGGCATGCTTGAATATGTAGCGATAGCGATTAGTTTATTTTTTGCGATGAATATAGGTGCTAGTGGAGCGGCAGCCTCAATGGGGGTTGCTTACGGAGCAGGTGCTATTAAAAAAGCTTGGCAAGCATTGCTTATTTGCTCAGTGGGCGTTTTTTCTGGGGCAGTTCTTGGAGGGGGAGAGGTAGTAAAAACAATTAGCTCCGGCATAATGCCACAGGAGTACATTACAGTAAAGATTGTCATTATTATTTTGATTTCTGCGACAAGCTCACTATTTTTCGCTAATCTTTTAGGTATACCATTATCGACGAGTGAAGTGACTGTAGGAGCAGTTGTAGGTGTAGGGATTGCCTATAAAGTGCTATACATTAAGTCATTACTTGTCATAATTTTATTTTGGGTAATAGTGCCAATCATAGCATTTATCATTGCATTTGTCTTTGGGAAGTGGCTGTATAAATTACGAGTTAAGGGCTTGTTAAAGGATCATTTAATATTAACGATTCTCCTTGTGTTCGCTGGATTTTTTGAAGCATTTTCAGCAGGGATGAATAACGTAGCAAATGCAGTTGGACCTCTTGTTGGTGCAGGAATGATGGGTGTAACAACTGGAATATTGCTCGGCGGGGCATTTGTAGCGCTGGGTGCAATGCTACTTGGAAAACGAGTGCTTGAAACAAATGGTAAAAAAATTATGCGCTTTGAGAAGGCAGAAGGAATAATAATATCGAGTACAGGTGCACTACTAGTCGGTATAAGCTCTATCTTTGGGCTACCCGTACCATTAACACAAGTAACATCATCTTCGATTATCGGAATGGGGATGGCCAAAAACGGGAAACAAATTTTTCATAAGCATATTGTGAAAAAAATAATCCGAATTTGGATTGTCTCACCAATCTTTTCTTTAGCCATCTCCTATTTTTTAGTACAGCTATTCTTAGAAAAAGATTTCTATACCATCGTATTAATTGGCAGTATTATTGTTGGAACGCTTGGTGTAATTAGCTTAATGCGAACAATGCGTGAAGAAGAACGCTCAATATACGATTCAGGAGAAGGGATTTAAATACTCGAAATACTATTGAATCGGCGGTGTGTCGATCACTTTTAACGGGGAGCCGATCAAATCAAAGTTGGCCCTGATCACTTTTGAAGAAAAGCCGATCAATTCATAAGGATCCACGATCACCTCTGTAAGGGAGAGAATCAATCGCAGAAGCCTCAATTTACCTAAGACGAAAAATCAATAAAATATGCAAATACACTTAACTATAAAACTGAGTAATTCTATAAAACTAGGAGGAGATTTTGATGAGTTTACAACCACATGGTGGACTATTAGTGCAAGCCTTTAATCCAGAGAAGGATGTTACGCATATTAATAAAGTTATTGAGCTTGATGCCATTTCACTTAGTGATTTAGAGTTAATTGCTATTGGTGGTTACAGTCCGATTGAAGGATTTTTAACGCAGGAAGATTATGAATCAGTTGTTGAACATACACGTTTAGCGTCAGGCGTGGTATGGAGTATTCCGATTACATTACCTGTAGCAAAGGATGTAGCGGCAACATTGCAGCCGGGTGATGAGGCAAAATTAGTATATGGCGATGCTGTTTATGGCGTTATTGAAGTCGCGGATATTTATGAGCCAAATAAACGGAAAGAGGCATTGTTAATATATGGAACGGAGGATTTAGAGCATCCTGGTGTTAAGAAGTTGCATGAACGTCCAAGTATTTATGTGGGCGGAAAAATTACATTAGTAAAACGTCTAGAGCAAAAGTTCCCAGCCTATTCATTTGATCCGTTTGAAACACGTCAGCTTTTTGCAGAAAAGGGCTGGAAAACAATTGTTGGCTTCCAAACAAGGAATCCTGTGCATCGAGCACATGAGTATATTCAAAAGGCAGCGCTTGAAACAATTGATGGATTATTTTTAAATCCACTAGTTGGAGAAACGAAGTCAGACGATGTTTCGGCCGCAATTCGTATGGAAAGTTACGAAGTTTTACTAAAAAATTATTATCCTGAAAATCGCGTTCAATTAGGTGTGTTTCCAGCTGCAATGCGTTATGCAGGACCAAAGGAAGCTATTTTCCATGCACTTGTACGAAAAAATTATGGCTGCACTCACTTTATCGTTGGGCGTGACCATGCAGGTGTTGGCGATTACTATGGCACATACGATGCGCAAAAAATCTTTGAACAATTTACGGAAGATGAATTAGGAATTACTCCATTAAAATTTGAGCATAGCTTCTATTGCAACAAATGTGAGGGAATGGCAACGACGAAAACGTGTTCACATGATAGCTCGGCGCATGTCATTTTATCGGGTACTAAAGTTCGTGAAATGTTACGAAATGGCGAAGTGCCTCCAAGTACATTTAGTCGTAAAGAGGTTGTGGATGTACTAATTAAAGGGATGCGTCAGGAGGTTATAAAGTGAGTTCAAACATCGTTTGGCACGAAGCTTCTATTACGAAAGAGGAGCGTCGTACACAAAACAAGCATCAAAGTTTTATTTTATGGTTCACCGGTTTATCAGCTTCAGGAAAATCTTCTGTAGCGAATGCCTTCGCACGCCGACTTTTTGAACGTGGCAATCAAGCATTTGTCTTAGATGGTGATAATGTTCGCCATGGCTTAAATAAGGATCTAGGATTTGATGAAGCGGGTCGAAAGGAAAATATACGACGTATTGGAGAAGTCTCTAAGCTTTTTGTGGAAAATGGACAAATCGTTCTAACTGCTTTTATTTCACCTTACCGAGAAGATCGTCAAGTTGTCCGTGAGCTTGTGGAAGCAGGAGAATTTATAGAGGTCTATGTTAAGTGTTCTGTTGAAACGTGTGAAAAGCGTGATCCAAAAGGTCTTTATAAAAAAGCTCGCAACGCGGAAATTCCAAACTTTACTGGGATTAGTGCACCCTATGAAGAACCGGAAAATCCGGAAATTATTTTAGACACAGAACTCCATTCTATCGAAGAATGCGTAGACCAGCTCACAGACATATTAACTTCAAAAGGATATATTTAGGCTTATCAACCGCACGTTATCGTGACGAACATATATTTAATAAATTTGCTTTCATAAAGAATCTGCTTACTTTCGAGGAGGCAGATTTTTTGATGGAAAATTAATCTATTTTTATAGAAGGTTACCAAATATTGTGAGATGATTTAATCATCAAACGTTATAGGAGATGAAAGAAATGAGCATACATATTCAACTATTAACCGAGGATGTAGTAAGCCAGAAATTATTAAATGAAATATTGGAACTTTGGAATGAAAATGCCATAGAAACGGCAGATTGTGAATTAGAGGAGAGTGAAAGGAATGGAATTCAAGAACAGTTAGAACGATATATTCAATCAAAATATGGGGCCATTTATATAGCAACGAATGAAAATAATGAAATGATTGGTTTTGGGATGGCTTCGATCAAAAGGGATTTTATTTACGATATGAACTATGGTCAAATAGACGAAGTTTATGTAGTGCCAGTATATAGAAGACAGAAGGTTGCTAA
>Ga0209025_1001736_pt1 | contig 26268 bp, 21 predicted proteins | sample AraplaMF_Col_mLB_FD_184256 | JGI IMG/M metagenome (GOLD analysis project Ga0209025, IMG submission 184256) | Arabidopsis root microbial communities from the University of North Carolina, USA - plate scrape MF_Col_mLB (SPAdes) (version 2) | ecosystem: Host-associated > Plants > Roots > Endosphere... | reverse complement strand
TTCGACAGGCGGCCCGGCGAGCTGGACCGCGACCGTGCCGAACCAGCGTGTCTCGACCTCGAAACGCAAGGGCAGCGGAAACTCGCCGCCCTCGCGCAACGCGATCAGGACCGAGCCCTTCAGGGGCCGCATCGCCGCCTCGCGGTCATCGTCATGCCGGAAGCCGGCGATCGTCCGGACGGTGAAGCCGCAGCTCAGCCCGCGGCCGTTCAACGGGCCCTGGTCGCTGACCTGCACCCTGGCCGAGGAGGTCATGACCGCAACCGAGCGGCGGCGGCCGTCATAGATCGCCGTCGAGCCGTCGCAGCTTTCGCTCTCCGCCACCTTCCTGAGCATGCCGGCGACGCCGGAGAGCGAGTCGACCGTGCCGCGGATCAGGTCGGGTGGGACGGCCTCGCGGTCCTCGTTCGACGGCTCCTGCCGCCGGATCGTCGGCACGCCGCGCGGATAGTGCAGTTCGCTGACATAGGCCCGGCCGCGCCATGAGCCATTCGCCTGGTAGAGCCGCGGCTCGGGGCCGCTGCGGCCCCAGCGGCCTTCCACCTTGCCGGATTGCTCCGCAGCCCCGACGAGCTGCGCCGCCCTATAGGGGCGCGTGCGGATCTCGATGCGATAGCCGGCGCGATCGAGCAGCGAGGTCACCTCGATCTCGCCCAGCGTGACCCCGCCCAGCACCGTGACATCGTAGCGAAGGCGCATCTCGCGCGCCGAGGCGGCCGAAGGCGCGGCGCAGGCGAGCGCCCCGGCGATCAGGGCGCCTGCCGCGATGGCCCTGGCCTGTCTCGATGCGATGCCGGTCAAGGAGCTACCTTCCCTCCGCGCTCAGGCGTCAGCGCCGTCGCCGGGGAGGCTGCGTAGGTCCGCCCCTCGGCGTCGTCGCTGTCGAAGTCGCGCCCGAGCATCCGCATCATCCCGCACAGGACCGGCTGGCCCCCTTCCCTCAGCGTGACCGCCCGGTGTCACGGGGCCATGGCCGAAGCGATGTGCCGTTCTAGCGCGGACGACCAGAGCCCCGCCATGCACGAAGGCGCGACGTGTTGCGGTCGTGGATCGGGCGATACGGGGCTTCGTGCCGGCGGGTTCGCCAGCGACACGCCGTTGGGCTTGATCTACTTTAGGGACCGGCACCTGCGCATCATCGCGGGGGCCGATATCGAGAAACGCAAGGAGAGTGGGCGGAGTGTGTTCGTGGAACAGAGAGTGAGGATGCCTTGGGTGAAGGGGGATAGGTGACAAGGCGGGCTTCAACACTCTACCGATGTAAACGACGTGTATCTTGAGCGAACTAAGAGTAGGCACCGCCTGCCGATCAAACGTCCGCTCTGCCTTCAAAAAAATCGACTGGCCGGCCAGTCGACACTTGATATGCTCGGTGACTGGATTTTTGTCACCCTAGATGGTATAATTCAAACTTTACACTAATCGGTGCAGTCTATGGAAGATTTAGAAGTAAGTGAAATTTCATTAACACGCTTCAATGCCTTGGGTGGATATGCTCGTCTACCTGGTTCACGGCTCGTATTCGAAGAGCTAACATACTTTGAGGTTACAGGCAGCGATGTAATTGGTATCGCGACAAAGGACATTACGGACCAAGATTTCGGCGGAATCGTCTTGGCGAAGGATCAAAAACTGCGTTTTCGAAGTGTCGCGGTGTCGGGCTTCCATCCGACATCAGAACTGGCGCGGGAAGCGCTGTTTACCGAAATGAGGGAAGCAGCTCGCGCAAGAGCTGAAGATCACCATCAAGGCGACGAAGAAGGGCAACCAATCGATTTCTTCACCCACTTGCATGATGCGCAGCGGCTTCATCCATCGTTCGTGCAACTCACGACCAATGAAGGATATTCACCGGCACGAGCTATTATCGAGCCGATGATGCGATGGTATGAGGACGCTGACGGCAACTTTATTGAGCAATTTCAGACAACGGGCTTCGATCAACGCATCTGGGAGTTATACCTGTTTGCAATGCTGGTTGAAGCTGGCTACGTCTTGGATCGTGACCACAACACGCCGGATTTTTGTTGTACTGGCTTGTTCGGACCTCTTTTCATAGAAGCCGTAACTGTCGGGCCGACCCTAAAAAATGGCGAGATCGTCCCTCCGCCTCCTTTTGAATCACCCGAGGAGATAGAGCGGTTTCTAAATGAATATATGCCGATTAAATTCGGAAGCCCGCTCTACACGAAACTTCAGAAAAAATATTGGGAACAGCCGCACGTCGCCGGCGCGCCATTTGTTCTTGCTGTCGCCGATTTCTCTTCTCCAATGTCAATGGTTCACTCTAGTTCAGCGCTGGAGCGTTATCTATTTGGCTATGAGCATGTTGCAAAAAATGACGCAAATGGAAATATTACTATTTTACCCAAACGAATTGAGCAGCATAGTTGGGAGGGAAAGACCATACCTTCTGGCTTTTTTCGGCTTCCGAATTCTGAGCATGTGAGTGCCGTCATCTCAAGCAATGCAGGCACCATCGCAAAATTCAACCGGCTGGGCATTATAGGCAAATTCGGTTCCAAGCGCGTTCTCCTGATCCGCACAGGAAAAATGGTCGATCACAATCCAAACGCGCGCCATCCGAAGCTTTTCAAGGTCTTCGTGAACGCCGCCGGGTATGAAGAAGATTGGATCGAAGGGCTCAATGTATATCATAATCCGAATGCGAAAATCCCCTTGCGGATGGAAATGTTGCCGGGAGCAGCGCACCATTTCTGTGACGACGCTGGCCAAATCACCAGCTACACGCCTCATTTTCACCCAATGTCTTCAACAACCGAGCATCACCTCCCAGTAGATGTCGATCAGATCATGGCGAAAGTTGGCGACAAGACGCATATGGTTTGGACTCTGAAGCCAGATGACACTGAGCCTCGTGAGACAATATTTTAAATAATTATAAGCATTGGTCCCGCCACACACTTGGGCATGGCGGGACCGCAAAGCAAGGCATAGGAAAGCAGGAACCTCAAGAGCAAAGCTCCCCGCCGACCACCCACTAAGCTGCCTCAGCCATCTCCCCCTTCCCCTCCACCCCATGCTGCCTGAGCGGCTTGTTCCCTGAAAGCCTCCGCATCAGCACGTAGAAGACCGGTGTCAGGAAGATGCCGAAGGCGGTGACGCCGATCATGCCGGCGAAGACCGCGATGCCCATGGCCTGGCGCATCTCGGCGCCCGCCCCGGTGGAGAGCACCAGCGGCACCACGCCCATGACGAAGGCGAGCGAGGTCATCAGGATCGGCCGCAGGCGCAGGCGGCTGGCCTCGATCGCGGCCTCGACCGGCGTCCTGCCCTCGAATTCGAGCTCGCGCGCGAATTCGACGATCAGGATGGCGTTCTTCGCGGATAGTCCGACCAGGACGACGAGGCCGATCTGGGTGAAGACGTTGTTGTCGCCGCCGCTCCACCAGACGCCGGCCATCGCCGCGAGCAGGCCCATCGGGATGATCAGCAGGATCGCCACCGGCAGGGTCAGGCTCTCGTACTGCGCCGCCAGCACCAGGAAGACGAGCAGGATCGCGACCGGGAAGACCAGGATGGCGGAATTGCCGGCCAGGATCTCCTGATAAGTCAGCTCGGTCCATTCGAAGGCGAAGCCCTTGGGCAGGGTCTCGGCGGCGATGCGGGTGACGGCGTCCTGCGCCTGGCCCGAGGAGAAGCCGGGAGCCGGGCCGGCATTGATGTCGGCGCTGAGGAAGCCGTTATAGCGCATCGCCCGTTCGGGGCCGGCATCGGTGCGCACGTTGAGCACGGCCGAGAGCGGCACCATCTCGCCCGAATTCGAGCGGACCTTGAGCTTGCCGATGTCCTCCTGATAGGCGCGGTAGGGCGCATCGGCCTGGACGCGCACGGTGTAGGTGCGGCCGAACTTATTGAAGTCGTTCACATAGGACGAGCCGAGATAGATCTGCAGCGTCTCGAAGACATCGGTAACGGGGACGCCAAGCTGGCGCGCCTTGGTGCGGTCGATGTCGGCATAGAGCTGGGGAACGTTGACCTGGAAGCTCGAGAACATGCCGGCGAGCTCGGGCGCCGCCGCGGCCTTGGCCATGAAGGCCTTGGTCGCCTCGTCGAGCGCCTTGTAGCCGAGGCCGGCGCGATCCTCGATCTGCAGCTTGAAGCCGCCGATGGTGCCTAGGCCCTGGACGGGCGGCGGCGGGAACATCGCGATGAACGCCTCCTTGATGCCGGCGAACTCCTTGTTGAGCTGCATGGCGATGGCGTTGCCCGAGAGCGACGGGTCCTTGCGCTGGTCGAAGGGCTTCAGGCCGACGAAGACGATGCCGGCGTTCGAGGAGTTGGTGAAGCCGTTGATCGACAGGCCGGGGAACGAGATCGCGTTCTCGACGCCGGGATGCTTCAGAGCGATCTCGTCCATCTTGCGGATGACGTCCTCGGTGCGGTCGAGCGTCGCCGCGTCGGGCAGCTGGGCGAAGCCGACGAGGTACTGCTTGTCCTGGCCGGGCACGAAGCCCGACGGCACCTTCTGGAAGAGCATGACGGTCAGGCCGACGAGGCCGGCATAGACCACCAGCATCACGGTCTTGCGGCCGAGGATGCGGGTGACGCCGCCGCCATAGGCCTGCGAGCTGCGGTTGAAGAAGCGGTTGAAGCCGCGGAAGAACCAGCCGAACACCTTGTCCATGACGCGGGTCAGCGCGTCCTTGGGGGCATCATGGCCGCGCAGCAGCAGCGCGGCGAGCGCCGGTGACAGGGTCAGCGAGTTGATCGCCGAGATCACCGTCGAGATCGCGATGGTGAGGGCGAACTGGCGATAGAACTGGCCGGTCAGGCCGCTGATGAAGGCGAGCGGCACGAAGACCGCGACGAGGACGAGCGCGATCGCGATGATCGGGCCGGAGACCTCGCGCATCGCCTTGTAGGTGGCCTCGCGCGGCGAGAGGCCGTTCTCGATATTGCGCTCGACATTCTCGACCACGACGATGGCGTCGTCGACGACGATGCCGATCGCCAGCACCAGGCCGAACAGCGAGAGCGCGTTGATCGAGAAGCCGAAGAGATACATCACCGCGAAGGTGCCGACGACCGAGATCGGCACGGCAACGAGCGGGATGATCGAGGCGCGCCAGGTCTGCAGGAAGACGATGACGACGAGCACGACCAGCGCGATCGCCTCGAGCAGCGTCGAGATCACCGCCTTGATCGAGGCGCGGACGAACTGGGTGGTGTCGTAGACGATCGAGTAGTCGACGCCCTCGGGCATGTTCTGCTTGATCTCGCGCATTGTCTCCTGGACGCGGTCGGCGATGGCGATGGCGTTGGAGTTCGGCGCCTGGAAGATCGGCACGGCGACGGCCGACTTGCCGTTGAGCAGCGAGCGCAGCGCGTATTCGGCGGCGCCGAGCTCGATACGCGAGACGTCCTTCAGGCGGACGACCGCGCCTGAAGGAGCGGTCTTGACGATGATCTCGCCGAACTCCTCCTCGCTGGCGAGGCGGCCCTGCGCATTCACCGAGAGCTGCAGGTCGAGCCCCGGGCCGCTCGGCGAGGCGCCGATCACGCCGGCCGCGGCCTGGACGTTCTGGGCGCGGATCTCGCGGACGATGTCTGAGGGCGAGAGGCCGTGCTCGGCGACCTTCTGCGGGTCGAGCCAGACGCGCATCGAATAGTCGCCCGAGCCGAAGAGCTGGACCTGGCCGACGCCATCGATGCGCGCCAGCCGGTCCTTGACGTTAAGGACGGCGTAGTTGCGCAGATAGGTCATGTCGTAGCGGCCGTTCGGCGAGGTGATGTGCACCACCATCGTCAGGTCCGGCGAGCTCTTGATGGTGGTGACGCCGAGGCGGCGCACCTCTTCCGGCAGGCGGGGTTCCGCCTGGGAGACGCGGTTCTGGACCAGCTGCTGGGCCTTGTCCGGGTCGGTGCCGAGCTTGAAGGTGACGTTCAGCGTCATCACGCCGTCGGTCGTCGCCTGGCTGGACATGTAGAGCATGCCCTCGACGCCGTTGATCTGCTCCTCGATCGGCGTCGCCACGGTCTCGGCGATGACCCGCGGATTGGCGCCGGGATATTGCGCGCGCACCACCACCGTCGGAGGCACGACCTCGGGATATTCCGAGATCGGCAGGGCCCGCAGCGCCAGCAGGCCGGCGAGGAAGATCAGGACGGAGAGGACGCCGGCGAAGATCGGCCGGTCGATGAAGAACTTCGAGAGGTTCATGGGGGTGCCCCTTCAAGGCGGCGGCCCCGCCGGTCCCGAAGCGGCCGGCGGGGCGATAGAACTGGGGAAGGCTCGCGCGCTTTAGCGCTGCGCGAGCTCGGTCTTGGGCTTCTTCAATTCGGAACGCTCGGCCATCGGCACCTGCTCGGGGGCGACGGACGCACCCGGGCGGATGCGCTGCAGGCCGTTGACGACGATCTGCTCGCCGGCCTCGAGCCCGCTGGTGACGATGCGGAGCCCTTCAGCGGCCGTGCCGAGGGTGACCTCGCGCCACTGCGCCTTGTGGTCCTTGCCGACGACGAAGACAAACTTCTTATTCTGGTCGGTGCCGACGGCGCGCTCGTTGATGACCAGCGCCGGCTCGGACTTGGCCTGGCCCATGCGCAGGCGCACGAACTGGCCGGGCATCAGCGCGCCGTCCTTGTTGTCGAAGATTGCCCGGACGCGGACCGTGCCGGTCGCGGCATCGATGCCGTTGTCGACGAAGTTGAGATGGCCGGAGATCGGCGCCGCCTCGTTCGTTGCGGTGGTCATCAGCACCGGGATGCGCTTGAGGTCGCGCGGCTTGCCGGGTTCGGCCGGCAGGGTAGCCAGCGCCTTGAGCAGCGAGCCCTCATCGGCGTTGAAGCCGGCATAGACCGGATCGACCGAGACGAGCGTCGTCAGCAGCGGCGCATTGGCGCCGGCGGCGACGAGGTTGCCGACGGTGACTTCCAGCCGGCCGATGCGGCCGCCGATCGGGGCGCGGATCTGGGTGTAGTCGAGGTTCAGCCGCGCCGATTGCAGGGCGGCGCGGGCGGCCCGCTCGTTAGCCTGCGCCTCGCGCAGGGCATTCAGCCGCGCATCCAGGTCGCGCTGCGAGACGTTCTGCGTCGACATCAGCTTCTGGCCGCGCTCATGCTCGTTGGCGGCGAGCGCGACGCGGGCCTCGGCGGCGAGCAACTGCGCCTGGGCGCGCTCGAATTCGGCCTGGTATGGCGCCTGGTCGATGCTGACGAGCAGGTCGCCCTGCTTGACCAGCGCGCCCTGCGAGAAATGCACCTGCTCGACGACGCCGGAGACGCGCGAGCGGATCTCGACGCGCTCGATCGCCTCGAGGCGGCCGGAGAACTCGGCCCAGCTGACCAGCTCGCGCTGTTCGACCGTGGCGACCGAAACCGGCGTCGCGGGCGGTGCGGCGGGAGCGGTGTCGCCCTGAGCCTTGTTCGAGCCGTTGACGGCGAGAGTGAGTGCCGCGAGCGAGACGCCAGCGGTGAGAGCAACGCCCAACAGGGCATGACGGATCGTTCCCAGAATCATGGGTCTAGTCCTTCGTGGAGAGAGATCGAAAGAGCGGGGCGAGCGGGCCGCTAGGACGGCGCGGTCGCGGTGAAGAACTCGCTGACGTGATGACAGGCCGCGCACAGGCAGGTGCCGTCGCAGGGCCCTTCGGCGAAGGCGTCCGGCCAGCGGCTCGGGCCGCCGACGACCCGGATGGTGGTGTCGACCCCGGCGGCCTTCAGCCGGTGGGCATAGTTGATGCTCTCGTCACGCAGTAGGTCGTCCTCGGCGGTGACGATCAGCGCCGGGGCGAGCCCGGTCAGGCGCGCGGCATTGACCGGCGCGGCGTAAGGATGCGCCGCCTTCTCCGGCGAGCCGAGATAGGCGTGCCAGCCATCGGCCCAGCGGCAGCCGACCGGGCCGGCCTCGGCATTGCGGAAGGAATAGGTGCCGAGGCAGGAATCGAGCATCGGCGAGAACAGGATCTGGCCGGCGAGCGGCGGCCCATGACGGTCGCGCGCCATCATGGCAAGCGCCGCGGCAAGGTTGCCGCCGGCCTCCTCGCCCGCCACATAGAGCGGCGCGTGCTTGCCGACCCAGCGCGCCTTGTCGCGGGCGATCTTCTCGAGCGCCGCATAGGACGCCTCGAGCGCCTGCGGGAACGGATTGGCGGGAGCGAGCGGATAAGGCAGCGAGATCACGATCGCGCCGGCCTCGGCCAGGGTGGTCGCGACCGCCTCGCCAGAGGCAAGCGAGCCGCTGTCGAACGTGCCGCCATGCAAGTGGACGACGAGGCCGGCGTTGTCTGGCACGGCAGCCGGCGCATAGAGCCGCCCGGCGAGCTTGTCGCGCCCGACCGCGACGCTCTGCTCGCGCCAGAACACGGCGCGGCGATAGCGGCTTTCGGAGATTGACGAGGCGAGCATGGCGGTGACGCCTGGCGAATGTTGCGGTGCATCACGATTTAGGTGATGCTCCCTGCTTAATAAACCGCCGATCTGCTCCTACATTATTTCCATATGGAAACAATCGACGGATCAACCGGAGCCTCGCTATGGATCAGCTCAACGCCATGCGCGCCTTCGTGCGCGTCGTCGAAGTCGGCACCTTCACCCGCGCCGCCGAGCTGCTCGACCTGCCCAAGCCGACCGTGACCAAGCTGATCCAGCAGCTCGAAGGGCACCTGCACGCGCAATTGCTCAACCGCACGACACGCCGCGTCACCGTGACGATGGACGGCGCCGCCTATTACGAGCGGGCGCTGCGCGTGCTCGGCGAGATCGACGAGCTCGACCAGAGCATGACCTCCTCGCAGGCCCGGCCGAGCGGGCGTTTGCGGATCGATGTCAGCGTGCCGCTCGCCACCGACATCATCCTGCCGGCGCTGCCGAGCTTCCATGCGCGCTATCCCGAGATCCAGATCGACATGGGCCTGTCCGACCGGCCGGCAGACCTGATCGGCGAGAATCTCGACCTTGCCGTCCGCGCCGGCGCGATCGACGACCAGAGCCTGATCGCCCGCCGCATCGGCGAGATGATGCTGATCACCTGCGCGACGCCGGGCTATCTGGCCAAGCACGGCACGCCCCAGCACCCGCGCGATCTGGAGGACGGGCATCTTGCGATCGGCTATCGCCGGGCCGGCACCAGCCGCATCATGCCGTTCACCTTCGCCAGCGCGAAAGAGACGATCGAGATCCAGGGCGACTATGTCGTCTCGCTGAACGAGGGCACTGGCTATGTCGCCGCTGGGCTGGCGGGGCTCGGCGTCATGCAGGTGCCGACCTTCATGGCGATGGCGCATATCGCCGCCGGCCGGCTCGTGCCGATCCTGACCGATTGGTGCACCAAGCCGAAGCCGCTGCACATCATCTATCCGCCGAACCGGCACCTCTCCAACAAGGTCCGCGTCTTCGTCGACTGGCTGGCCGAATTGTTCGCGCGGAACGAACTTCTCCAGGGCAAGCCGCTCCTGCCCTGCCCCGGTGGCATGGCGGCGGAGGCCCTCGCTCATCAGCCGGAACGAGCCGCCTAGCCACGCAAGGCCGGGATGACGGGCCGGCGGTTCCATCGCGTCGCGAACTGGCCTAACCAGAGGCGCCGGCATCCGCCGCGCTCTCCAGCAGCCAGGTCCGCCCGATGTCCCGCAGCGTCCGCGACAAGCTCGAAGCCACCCTCACCCGCATCGGCGACGGCGCCCCGGTCTTCACCAAGCTCCTCACCGACACCGCGCGCGCCGAAGCAGACGCCGCCGACCGCCGCCGTGAGGCCGGGCTGCAGCTCAGCGCGATCGACGGCACGATCGTCTCGGTCAAGGACCTGCTCGACGTGAAGGGCGTGACGACCTGGGCCGGCTCCAGCGCGCTCAAGGGCGCAGCCCCGGCAACGCAGGATGCGCCCTCGGTGGCGCGACTGCGCCGGGCCGGCGCGGTCATCATCGGCAAGACCAACATGACCGAATTCGCCTTCTCCGGCATTGGCCTCAACGCCACCTTCGGCACGCCGGGCAGCGCCGTCGACAAGGCACGCATCCCCGGCGGCTCCTCTTCGGGCGCGGCCGTCTCGGTGGCGGAGGGCTCCTCGGAGCTGACCGTCGGCACCGATACCGGCGGCTCCTGCCGCATTCCTGCGGCGTTCAACGGCATCACCGGGATGAAGCCGACGCACAACACGGTTCCCGACGAGGGCTGCTTCCCGCTGGCACCCAGCCTCGATTCGATCGGGCCGCTGGCCAAGGACGTCGCCGGCTGCGCGCAGCTGCTCTCGGTGCTCGCCGACCGGCCCTTCGATGTCGTGGACGGACTCTCGCCAGCCCGTATCCGGCTCGGCGTGACCCGCGGCGGCTTCCTGGCCGAGGCCGATCCGTCCGTCGCCAAGGCCTATGAGGCGGCGATCGAGCGTGTGACGCGGCTCGGCATCGCCATCGAGCCGGTCGATCTCGACGGGTTCTACAAGGAGATGCTGGCGATCGCTCCGGTGCCGCTCGTCACGATCGAGGCGGCGGCGGTGCATCGCGACCTGCTGGCGAGCAAGGCCGACGCCTATGATCGGCGCGTCGCGGCCCGCATCGCCATCGGCGTGCCCTGCAAGGCGGCCGACTACATCATCGCCATGGAGAAGCGCGGGGCGCTGATTGCACGGCTCGCCGCCCAGCTCGACGGGCTAGACGGCTTCCTGGCACCGACCGTGCCGATCGAGGCGCCGATGATCGCCGCGATGGAGGCCGATGACGAGACCTTCTTCACGGCCAATCGCCTGATCCTGCGCAACCCCGCCTTCGGCAACCTGTTCGACCTCTGCTCGATCTCGCTGCCGATGCCGCTCGGCGACAAGCTCTCGGGCGGGCTGATGCTCAGCGCGGTCGCCGGGCGTGACCAGCGGTTGCTCAACATCGCCAAGCTGATCGAGCCGGCTGCGGCAGGCTGAGCGGGCGACGACACCTGCGCGCTATCCCCTCTCCCCTTGCGGGAGAGGGTTAGGGTGAGGGGTCTTGCGACGCCGATCGCTGGCCTGCGCGACATCCTCCGGAACTTTCAAGACCTGTGCGACCCCTCATCCGGCGCTTCGCGCCACCTTCTCCCGCAAGGGGAGAAGGGAAGAAGGGTCAACCCCTCACCTCGCCCAGCGACCAGGGCAGCTCCTCGCCGCCGCGGAAGATGACGACGTCCTCCTCGCCGACCGCCACGGTCGGCGAGACGCGGCAGGGCCGCTTCTCCAGCGTGATCGTGCCCTCGTTCAGCGGGAGGCCGTAGAAGCGCGCACCGTTCTCCGAGGCGAAGGCCTCGAAATGAGGGAGAGCGCCCTCCTCATCGAAGACCTGGACATAGGTCTGCAGGGCGGTCGCGCCGCCGAAGACGCCGGCCGAGCAGCATTCGGCCTGCTTAGCGCTGCGCAGATGCGGGGCGGTATCGGTGCCGATGAAGAAGTTGCCGTCGCCGGAGGTGACCGCCTTGCGCAAGGCGAGGCGATGACGCTCGCGCTTGGCGACCGGCAGGCAATAGAGATGCGGCCTGAGGCCGCCTTGGAAGATCGAGGTGCGGTTGATGATCAGGTGATGCGGCGTGACAGTGCCGGCCGCCCGACCGGCATGCGCGCGTACCAGCTCGACGGTCTCGGCGGTGGTGACGTGCTCGACCACGACCTTCAAGCCCTGATGCCGCTTCAGCAGCGGCAGCATCTCGGTCTCCATGAACACCGCCTCGCGGTCGAAGATGTCGACGGCCGGGTCGGTCGCCTCGCCATGGACGAGGACCGGCATGCCGATCTTTTCCATCCGCTCCAGCACCGGGGCGAGCTTCGGAATGCTGGTGACGCCGTGATGGGCGTTGGTGGTGGCGCCGGCCGGGTAGAGCTTGGCTGCCGCCCAGACGCTCTCGCGGAAGCCGCGCTCGATCTCGTCCGGATTGGTCGAGTCGGTGAGATAGCAGGTCATCAGCGGCGCGAAATCGTTGCCCTCCGGCCGCGCCGCGAGGATTCGCTCGCGATAGGCCGATGCCGCATCGACTGAGGTCACCGGCGGCACCAGGTTCGGCATGATGATGCCGCGCCTGAACTGGGCGGCGGTGAAGGGCAGCACGGCCTTCAGCATGGCGCCGTCGCGCAGATGCACGTGCCAGTCATCCGGGCGGCGGATCGTCAGCGTCTCGAAGGTGCCGGTTGCCTTGGCTTCCGTGCTGCCGAAGAGTTCCGTGACGCTCATGACCTGCCCCTGTGCTTCGCTACCCGCCGGCCGAATCCGCCGGTGGGCTGGCCTTCCATAGCTCCCTTGGCGAGGCGGCGCGAGCACATCCGAGCAATCATGCCGGGGACAGTGTGCGGGAGGGATTGACCTTCATCGGCAACCTGTCGAGAAGGGGCCGTTTGCGAATTCGACACGAGCCGCGCCAACGCCTGCAAACGGCGAAGGATGGCGCGCGCTGGCCCTGGAGAACGAGACCATGCCCAATCTCTATATGCCGGTCGACCGGGAGACCATCGCGCTCGAAGCGGCCAAGATGCTGCTCGAAATCAAGGCTGTCCACTTCTACAAGGACAAGCCCTTCATCTTCACCTCCGGCTGGGCGAGCCCGGTCTATATCGACTGCCGCAAGATCATCTCCTTCCCGCGGCTGCGCTCCTCGCTGATCGACTTCGCGGCAACGACGATCGTGCGCGACATCGGCTATGAATCGATCGACATTGTCGCCGGCGGCGAAACGGCCGGCATCCCCTTCGCCGCCTGGATCTCGGACCGGCTGGCGCTGCCGATGCAGTATGTCCGCAAGAAGCCCAAGGGCTTCGGCCGCAATGCCCAGATCGAGGGTGAGGTCGTCGAGGGCGCACGCACTTTGCTGGTCGAGGACCTCGCCACCGATGGCGGCAGCAAGGTCAACTTCTGCAAGGCGCTGCGCGACGCCGGCGCCAAAGTCGATCACTGCTTCGTGCTGTTCTACTACGACATCTTCCCGCAGGGGCGCGAGATGATGAAGGAGATCGGCGTCGGCCTGCACTACCTCACCACCTGGTGGGACGTGCTCAAGGTCGCCAAGGCGAGCGGCCATTTCGAGCCGAAGGTGCTGGACGAGGTCGAGCGCTTCCTGAACGAGCCGGCCAAGTGGTCGGCCGCGCATGGCGGCATCTCGGACTTCAACCAGGCCAAGACCGGCTGAAGGCCGAAAGACCGGCTGGCAGCGCTCGTTCAGCGGGCGCTGCCGGCCCGGCAGCGGCTGAAGCGCTGGGGCTCGCTCGAGCTCCAGGAAAAGCCGAGAAGCGCGAATTCGACTGCGCCCTGCCCAGCCCGCCGGAGCGTCACCGCCCCGGTGCTGGTCGGGCTCCCGCCCTTGTCGCATTGCGCGGCGAAGCGCACGCCGCCCGCGATCCGCTCGGAGCGCCCGAGCTCGCAGCCGATCTCGTAGACCGAGAGCCCGGTCGGGGTGATCTCGAGCAGGTCGACCTCGCCATTGCGCTGCTCGCACAGGTCGGGCCGGCTCGTCCATTTGCCGAGGAATTCGCGCGGCACCTCGGCGGCGGCAGGCATCGCGACCAAAGCGGCACCGAGCGCAGGCACCATCAATTTCGGAATGCATCGCTTGCGCAGTCTTGCCCGGAGCTGCGCGTTTCGGCTCGCTCGCATGCGATCCTCCGTGACGATCAGGCGTCCCCCGGCTGGAGCATTCTGAGGATGCGGGCGAGCTCGTCCAGATCGCGCTGCGTCAACCGGGCGAGCTCGGCCGGCGGCCGGTGATAGGCCGCCATCAGCTCCTGCACGACCGTCCTGCCCTTTTGCGTCGCCCGCACGAGCTTCACGCGCCGGTCTGCGACCGAGGCGACGCGCTCGGCCAGGCCCGCCCGCTCCAGCCGGTCGACCAGCCAGGTCGCGGTCGAGGGATCGCAGCCCCATTCCTTCGCCAGCGCCCCCATGGGCTTGTCGTCGGCGAGAAGCGAGAACAGGGCGCGGGAATCGTTCGGCGTCAGCCCCCGCTCCTGCTGAGCCAGCAATCGCTCGGGCGCCGAGCGCATCAGGAAGCCGAACATCAGCCGCCAGGCCTCGGCGGCGCCGGCTGTTGTGTCTTCGGAATCCGGCGTCATCACATCACGCGTCATAGGTCAGGACCTTGGTGTCTTGACATATTTTGATAAATCAAATATTTTTAATTATCAAATTAATTATCATCTATCGACCTCGCGCTGCCGCAAGGAGCCTTTCCGCGCCTGCCGCCGGATCGCGAAGGCTTGGTCATTCCAAAGGAAATCATCATGAGCACCAGCACTGGCGTCCTCATTGTCGGTGGCGGCCTGAATGGACTCGCGGCGGCCGCGCTGCTCGCCCACCATCGCATCGACTGCATGGTTGTCGAGCGCCATGCCGACACCTCGATCCAGTACAAGTTCACCGGGATCTCGCCACGCAGCATGGAGATCTTCCGCGGCCTCGGGCTGGAAGCGGAGATCCGCGCCCGGCGCACCGGCGACCAGCAAAACGGCGGCATCGCCCGGGCGAGAAACCTGGCCGATCCGGAGGTGCAATGGAGCGAGATCGGCTGGCCCGACGCCACGCCCTACAGCCCGACCCAGCCTGCGACCTGCGACCAGAATGTGCTGGAGCCGATCCTGCGGCGCCATGCCGAGCGGCTCGGCGCGACCATGCGCTTCAACACCGAGTTCGAGAGCCTCGAGCAGGACGAGCGGCAGGTCCGCGCCCGGATTCGCGACCGGAGCAGCGGAGCCGAGGAGACCGTCGTCGCCGATTACCTGATCGTCGCGGACGGCGCCGGCGGCTCGCTGCGCCAGCGTCTCGGCATCGGCGTGAGCGGTCCTGGCGTGCTGCAACACTGGATGAACCTGATCTTCGACACCGACCTGCCGCCGACCCTCAATGGCAAGCGCTTCACCTCCTGCTTCGTCACCGACCTCAACGCCACGCTAACCCCACGCCGCGAAGGGCGCTGGCTGCTGGCGCTGCAGTATTTTCCCGAGAATGGCGACAAGCCGGAGGACTTCGACGCGCGCCGCTGCCGCGAGCTGGTCACGCAGGGGGCCGGACGCCCGGGCGTCAAGGCGGAGCTGGTCGATGCACGCCCCTGGGCGCTGGCCGCCCAGATCGCCGAGCGCTTTCGCGAAGGCCGCTGCTTCCTGATCGGCGACGCGGCGCATCTGATGCCGCCGACCGGCGCCTTTGGCGGCAATTCCGGTATTCACGACGCGCACAACCTCGCCTGGAAGCTTGCTCTGGTCATGCGTGGTCAGGCGCGCCCGGAGCTGCTCGACAGCTACGACCGAGAGCGTCGCCCGGTGATCGCGGCCACGCTGGCGCAGGCGCTCGCCCGGCTCCAGTCCTGGTTTCGCGACCCGGCCGGGCGCCTGCCGAAGCCGCCACCGATCGTCGCCGATTACGATGTCATCTTCGGCCAACGCTACGATGCCGGCGCGATCATTCGCGACGGCACGCCGCCCGAAGCGCCCTTCGAAGCTTTCGCGACGCTGTCCGGGCTGCCGGGGACGCGCGCGCCGCATCGGCCGATCGAGCATCAGGGTAAGACGCTTTCGCTGCTCGACCTGTTCGACAAGGATTTCGTTCTGCTCAGCCAAGACCCAGCCTGGCACGCGGCCGCCGAGGCGGTCCGAACCGAGTACAACCTGCCGCTCGCCAGCTGGGACCTTGGCGCGGAAGGTCCGCTCGGCAACTACGGCATAGGCGATCAGGGCGCCGTTCTGGTGCGCCCGGACGGCTTCGTGGCATGGCGGACGCTGGAGGCGGCCGACGATCGGAAGGCCACATTGCTCGGCGTCTTCGACCGGCTCGGCCTGCGCGCCAAGGCTGACGGAGAGGCGTGATGAAACCCACCGCGACGCTGACCACGATTCTGGCGGTCGAGATCCTGCTCTTCACCGGAGCCGCGTTGGTCCATGCCGGCGTGCTGGTCGGCGGCTATGAGCATGCTCAGGCCAGGACCGCCGAAGGGGTGATCTCGGCCGTGCTGGCGCTCGGTCTGGTCATCTGCCTGCTGCGTCCGGCGGCGGCGCGTACGACTGCCCTCGCCGCGCAGGGTTTCGCGCTGCTCGGCACGCTGGTCGGCGTCTTCACCATCGCCGTCGGCGTCGGGCCTCAGACGCTGGCGGACAAGGCCTTTCACGGCGTACTGCCGGTGGGGCTCGTCGCCGGGCTGGTTGCCGCCTGGCGTACGCCGCGCCGCTAGAATTTCGGCGGCCGACGCTCGAAGAAGGCGGCGATGCCCTCACGGAAATCCGCCGTGCCGGCATTGGCGACGAAGTTCCGCTTCTCCAGATCGAGCTGCGCGTCGAAGGAGCCATGTGTCGCGGCCTGGACCAGCGCCTTGCTCGCCCCTTGCGCGCCGACGCTGCCGCGGGCGAGTTTTTCCGCCATGGCGCGGGCGGTCTCCATCAACTCGCCATTCGGGACGACCCGATTGACGAGACCAAGCTGGAGCGCGGTTTCGGCGCTCACGGCTTCGTTGAGCAGCACGAATTCCAGCGCCCGACGCGGACCGAGCAATTGCGTCAGCGTCCAGGTGGTGCCGCCATCGGGATTGGTGCCGAGCTTGGTGTAGGCCGAGAGGAAGCTGGCATCCTCTGCCGCCACCACGAGATCGCAGGCGAAGGCGAGGCCGACACCGCCGCCCGCGACAGGTCCCTGCACAGCGGCGATCACCGGCTGCGGCATCGCCTTGATCAGGCGCATCAGCGTGTGGAAACGGTCGATCAGCGTCGTCGCGGTCTGCGGCGCGCCCGGAAGATCCGCCTGGAAGCGGGCGAGATCGCCGCCAGCCATGAAGGAGCGCCCTGCCCCGGCCAGGATGACCGCGCGGATCGTCTGATCCGCAGCGAGTCCGGAGAAGGCCGTGACCAGCGCATCGGCCATTGCCTCGTCGAGGACGTTGAGCACTTTGGGGCGGTTCATGGTCACGGTGAGGATCGGCCCGTGCCGCTCCGTGATCACCAACTCGCCTGCCGCATCGCTCATCGTCTCGCCCTCATCCCGTCTGCGCCACGAGCCTCAGCCCGGCGCCCTCGTATCGTCGATGACCTTGCCGTCATTGGGCAATGTCCCTGGCGCAACCAGCTCGACCGTGCCGCTCAGCTTGAAGACGTCGCGCACCGAGGCCTTCACCGCCTCGGCCAAGCCCGGGCTCGGCGCAGCGAGTTCCGCCTTGAAGCACATCGCATCGGCCTCACCGGCGCGCGTCACCACCAGCCGGCAGCGGCCGAGTTCCGGATGGCGGGCTGCGACGGCAGCGACCTGTTCGGGCCGGACGAACATGCCCTTGACCTTGGCCGACTGGTCGGCCCGGCCGAGCCAGCCGCGGATGCGCTGGTTGGTGCGCCCGCAGGGCGAGCGCCCGGGCAAAACCGCGGTGAGATCGCCGACGGCGAAGCGGATCAGCGGCTTCTTTGGGTCGAGGATCGTCACGGCGATCTCCCCGACCTCCCCCTCCGCCACCGGCTGGCCGGTGCCTGGACGCAGGATCTCGACGATGATGTCCTCGTTGAGGACAAGGCCTTCGCGGGCCGGCGTCTCATAGGCGATGATGCCGCATTCGGCCGTGGCATAGCACTGATAGGCGTCGATGCCGCGCGCGCGGAACTCGGCCTGCAGCGAGGGTGGAAAGGCCGCGCCGGAGACCACCGCGCGCTTGAGCGAGGACAAATCACGCCCGCGCGCTGCGCCGAGATCGAGCAGGATCTTCAGGAAATCCGGCACGCCGGCATAGAGCGTCGGGCGGTAGGCCTCGATCAGGTCGAGCTGGGCGTCGCTGTTGCCGGGGCCGGCCGGGATCACCGCACAGCCGAGGACGCGCGCGCCAGCGTCGAAGCACCAGGCGCCCGGCGTCAGGTGATAGGAGAAGGTGTTGAGCACGATGTCGCGCCAGCCGGCGCCGGTCGCGGCGAGCGCGCGGGCGACGCGCCAGGGATCGTCGTCATGGCTCTCGGGCTCGAAGATCGGCCCCGGCGACATCATCAAACGGCGATAGTCGCTCGGGCGGCCGGGCAACAATCCGCCAAAGGGCGGCTTTCCGCGCTGGGTCGCCGGCAGGTCGGATTTGCGTAAGACCGGCAGCCTGGCAAGGGCCGCCCGGTCGGCTACCGCCTCGGGATCGATGCCGCGCAGATGCTTGCGCCAGGCCGGCAGTCGCTGCGCTGCTGCAAGCACCTGCGGCAGGCGCTGGAACAGATCGGCCTCGCGGCGCGCAGGCGTGCGCGTTTCCAGGCGGTCGTAGTGCTTGGCCATGATGATCTCTCAGGCCAGCCAGCGCTTGCGGCGCCGATAGTGCTTGACCGCGTGGTAGTCGACCTTCTCGTGGCCGCCGAGATAGGCGTCGGCGACGTCGGGATTGGCGCTCAGCACGGCCGCCTCGCCGCTCATCAGGATGCGGCCATTCTCGATCAGGTAGCCGTACTGGGCGATCTCCAGCGCCGCGGTAGCGTTCTGCTCGACCAGCAGCACGGCGACGCCGTCGCGCTCGTTGACGCGCCGGACGATGTCGAAGATCTCGTCGACGAGGAAGGGGGCGAGGCCGAGGCTCGGCTCGTCGAGCATCAGCAGGCGCGGCTCGGTCATCAGGGCGCGAGCGATCGCCAGCATCTGCTGCTCGCCGCCGGAGAGATAGCCGGCCTCAGCCTTGGCCCGCTGGGCGAGCCGCGGGAAGGTCTCGAACATCCGGTCGATCAGCGCCGTGACATGGCCGCGCTCGCGATGCATGGTCGCCGCCGCGATCAGGTTCTCCTTCGGCGTCAGATGGCCGAAGACACGCCGCCCTTCCAGCACATGGACGATGCCGAGGCGCACGCGCTCGGGCGGATCGACTGACAGGATCGAGCGGCCGTCGAAGCTGATCTCGCCGCGGGTGACGGCGCCGCGCTCGGGCTTGAGCAGGCCGGAGATCGACTTCAGCACCGTGCTCTTGCCGGCGCCATTGGCGCCGAGCACCGCGACGAGGCCCTTCTCGGGCACCTCGATCGAGACGCCGCGCACGGCGAGGAAGACCTGATCGTAGACGATCTCGATATTGTTCAGCGCCAGCAGCGTCATCGGCCCGATCCGATAGTGGCGGGCGGCGCGTCAGACACGCGTCGCCCGGACCCCGTCATTTCCCGGTCTTCTTGAACTCGTCCGAGTTCTTGCGGATCTCCTCCCAGACCACGTCCTGGTTGGCGGAGAACCAGTCGGTGATCGGCACGAACTTGGCGCCGTCCCAGCGCGCGATCCGGCCCATGCCGCCGCCCTGGTGGTCGTCCTTGGTGATCGTGGTCGGCGGCAGCAGGCCGTCGGCGGTGAAGTTGCTGATCGAGCGCAGGCCCTCGTTGAGCCAGGGGCCGGTGACCGGGCCATTAGGCGCCTTCTCGGCTGCCTTGCGCACGCCCTCGACCATCAGCGTCGCCATCTGGACACCGTAGTTGTAGTAGGCGGTGCCGACCTTGTTCTCCGGCCCGGCACCTTTGCCCTTGCCAATGACGTCGGCGAGGATGTCCTTGATCACCTTGGGCTCGCGGCCGCCGACGCAGGGCTCGACCTTCATCACGCCCTTGGCCGCCTCGCGCCCGACCACATCCATGTCGGATTCCGAGAGCCAGACGCTGCCCGAGACCCGGTCCATCGGCAGGCCGTTGCGGATCGCCTCGGTCAGCGCCACGGTCTGGCCAACGCCGGCGCCCCAGAAGATCACGAAATCGGGCCGTGCGCGGCGCACCTGCGGCCAGATCGCCGACTGGTCGTTGCCCGGCGGCGTATAGGGGAAGGCGGTGAGCTCGTAGCCTTCCTTCTTGGCGAGCACGTTGAGGATCGGCAGCGGCTCCTTGCCGAAAGGCGTGTCGATGTGGACGAAGACGATCTTCTTGCCCTTGAGGCTGCCCTTCTCGGTCTTCTTGAACTGCTCGATGATCAGGCCGGCCTGGGTCCAGTAGTTGATCGAGAGCGGCAGGACGTAAGGGAAGGCGCTGCCGTCGGCGGCGTCGCTGCGGCCGGAATAGGCAGTGATCATGTTGATCTTGTCCTCAAGCGCGCGCGGCACCAGTGCGCGTGCCACCGGCGTCGAGAGCGGGTCGATCAGGACGGCACCCTCGCGCTTGCCGCGCTCATAGGCCTCGATCGCCCGCGGCAGGTCGTTGGCATGGTCGGTGATGTCGGCGACGATCTTGTAGCCGCCGACGCCGCCGCGATCGTTCACGAGGGTGAAATAGTCGCGCTGGCCCTGATTATATTCCGAGGTGACGAAGGTGTAGATGCGGGTGAAGTCCTGCGGCAGCGAGAAGCGGACAATCTTCTCCTGAGCGAAGACCTGAACCGGCAAGGCGAGCGGCGCAGCCAGCGCAGCCGAGCCGGCGATGAACGAACGGCGATCGAGCGACATCCTGTTTCCTCCAGCCCTCTTGTTGTTCGAGATACCGTCACCGCTGGGCATGGCGGAACGGCCAGACGAGCAAGTAATTGCGGAAATTGGCGTAGATCTTGGCGAGGCCGAGCGGCTCGTAGAGCAGGAAGCCGATCACCAGGGCGCCATAGGCCATCAACGGCAGATGGGCGCGCAGGTCGATCGGCAATGACCAGCCGAACGTGCCGGCGGCGGCGCCGAGCAGGTTGTTGAGCAGGATCGGCGCGAACAGGATCAGCGCCGTGCCGAAGAACGGGCCGAGCACGCTGCCGAGACCGCCGACGATGATCATCGCCAGGATCTGGATCGAGAGCTCGATATGGAACTGGTCGGGCGAGATCGCCCTGAGATAGGTAACCGCCAGCACCGAACCGACGACGCCGCCGATGAAGGACGAGACCCAGAAGGCGAGCAGCTTGTAGCGGAAGGTCGAGATGCCGAGGATCTGGGCGGCATAGTCCTTCTCGCGCAGCGCCGCCAGGGCCCGGCCGAAGCTGGTGCGCCGGACATTCAGCATGAAGAGCGTGATGACGAAGCAGACGCCGAAGGCGAGGTAATAGGTCGGCAGGTCGCCCTGCAGGGGAATGCCGAGGAAGCGCACCGGCGGCACCTGCAAGGTCGCCAGCGAGCCGCCGCTGATCACGGTGCTATGCGAGATGACGAAATCGACGACGTACTGCATGGCGAGCGTCGCCATCGCCAGATAGATGCCCTTCATGCGCAGGGCCGCGCCGCCGAACATGGTGCCGATGGTGGCGCTGAGCAGGCCGCCGGCGATCATCGCGATCTCGAGCGGCACGCCGAGGCGCACCAGATGGACCGAGGCATAGGCGCCGATGCCCATCACCGCGCCATAGCCGAGATGGATCTGGCCGGACCAGCCCATCAAGAGGTTGAGGCCGAGCGCCGCCGAGGTCCAGATCAGCCAGGGCAGCAGATAGCCGGAGACATAGAGCCGGTCGAACAGGAAGGGCGCCGCCAGCAGGATGGCGATGACCGCGATGATCAGGCCGCGGTCGAAGCCGAGCGGAAAGAGCTGGCGCTCGTCCTGATAGCGCGTGTGGCGGATGCCGGCGCGACGATAGAACACGGCGTCAGACCCTCTCGATATGGTGGCGGCCGAACAGGCCGTGCGGCTTGAGCAGCAGCGTCACCAGGATGATCACGGCGGCGACAACGTCGCGCGAGCCGCCGCCGACCAGGGGGTCGAGCACGCCGGTGGCGAGGCTCTCGGCAACGCCGACGATGACGCCGGCGACGAGCACGCCCGGGATCGAGTCGAGGCCGCCGAGGATGGCGATGGCGAGCGCCTTGATCAGCAGCAGCGAGAGCGACCAGTCGATGCCCTGGGTGCTGCCCCAGAGCACGCCGGCAGCGGTGGCGGAGACGGCGGCGAGGCCCCAGGCGACGGCGATCGCACGCTCGACCCTGATGCCGACAGACCAGGAGGCGGTCTGGTCGTCGGCGACGGCGCGCATCACCACGCCGAAGCGCGAGTTGAAGAAGGCGAGCGAGAGCAGGATCAGCAGCAGCGAGATCGAGCCGCCGATCATTGTCGAGCGATTGAGCAGGAGTTCGCCGACGAAGAGCGGCTGCTGCGGCATGCCGATGTCGAGACGCTTCACCGCCGCGCCGAAGACGCCGGGCAGGAGCCCGCGCAGCATGATCTCGACGCCGAGCGTCAGCATGATCGTCATGATCACCGGCTGGCCGATCATTCGGCGCAGAGCGACGCGCTCCATCAAGAGGCCGAAGCCGAACATGCCGACGAGCGCAGCGGGGATCGCCAGCCAGATCGGCAGGCCGACGAGGGTGGCGAGCGCCCAGGTGACATAGCCGCCGGTCATGGCGATCGCGCCCTGGGCTAGATTGGCGGTGCCGGAGGTCTTGTAGATCAGCACGATGCCGAGCGAGACCAGCGCGTACATCAGGCCGACAAAGACGCCGTTGGCCGAGAGTTCCGCGAGCAGGATCCAGTCCATCAGGCGACGACCTCACTGATCTTGAGCGTCCGCCGGATCACGCCGCGCTCCCCGTTCTCATAGGCGATGGTGGCGTCGAACACAGTCTCGATCGCCCCGCTGTAAAGCGCCTCGATCAGCGAGGCGTAGGTCGTCTCGATGGTGTTGCGGCGCAGCTTGCGGGTGCGGGTGATCTCGCCGTCGTCGGCGTCGAAATCCTTGTGCAGATTGGAGAAGCGCCGCACGCGCAGGCCCTCCGGCTGTGTGCCGTTGACGTGCTTGACCACCTGCCCGATCAGCCCCTGCACCTCCGGCTTCTGCGAAAGCTCGGCATAGGAGGTGTAGGAGATGCCGCGCTCCTCGGCCCAGTGGCCGACCGCGTCGAAATCGATACAGACGATCGCGGTGAGCTGGTCGCGTCCGGCGCCGATCACCGCGACATTGCGGACATAGGGGCTGAACTTCAGGCGGTTCTCGATGAAGTTCGGGATGTAGCGCTCGCCCGAGGCGGTGCGCACGACCTCGCTGACGCGGCCGAGCACGACGAGCTGGCCGTCCTCGTCGATGCGCCCGGCATCGCCGGTGTGCAGCCAGCCCTCGACCAGCGCCTTGGCGCTGCTGTCGGGGTCGTCATAGTACCCGTCGACCACCGACGTGGAGCGCACCAGGATTTCGCCGCTGTCGTCGATCCTGATCTCGCTGCCTTCCATCGGCCTGCCGACCGTGTGGAGCTTGACCTGCCCCTCGGTCTGCGCCGCCGTCAGCGCACAGGTCTCGGTCTGGCCGTAGAACTGCTTCAGCTTGATGCCGAGCGCCCGGAAGAACAGGAAGGTGTCCTCGCCGAGCGCTTCGCCGCCGGTGAAGGCGCGCTCGGCCCGGCCGAGCCCGAGATGGTCGCGCAGCGGCGCATAGACGAGGATGTTGCCGACCGCGTCGAGCAGCTTCTCCGTCAGCGTCAGCGAGCCGCCGGACAGGCGCTTGCGCTCGAAGCCGACGGCGCGCTCCATCGTGGTCTCGAACAGCCAGCGCTTGAACGGCGTCGAGTTCTTCATGCCGACCTGGACGCGGGTCAGCATTTGGTCCCAGGCGCGCGGCGCGGCGAGATAGAAGGTCGGCGAGACCTCGCGCAGGTCGCGCATCACGGTCTCCTGGCGCTCGGGGATGTTGATCGTCGCCGCCATCATCATGCCGGCGCCGAGCGTGAAGACGAAATCGCCGACCCAGGCGGTGGGCAGATAGGCGTAGAGTTCCTCGTGCTTGTGGAAATAGCCGCTCGCCCCGGCATTGAGCAGGCCGCCGGTGACGTTGCGATGGCGCAGCGGAATGCCCTTGGGCAGGCCGGTCGTGCCGGAGGAATGCAGCAGCACCGAGATGTCGTCGGCCTGCGGCCCATCGACGAAGCGCCTGATGAGATCGGGCTCGCGCGCCAGGCGCTCGCGGCCCTTCGCCGCCAGCGTATCGAGCGACATCAGCCCGGGCAGATCGTAGCCATCGAGGCCGCGCTCGTCGTCATAGAGGATGGTGGCGACGCGGCCGGTCGCGGCCCGGAGCTGCAGCAGCTTGTCGACCTGCTCCTGGTCCTCGGCGATGCCGACAGGCGGCGCGCCATGCCGGGTCGCAACGATCAGCTCTTCCAGCGGCACGTCCGGAAAGACCGGCGAGGCAAAGGCACGCAGCATGTTGGCGGCGAGCATGGCGTAATAGAGCCGCGGCCGGTTGTCGCCGATCACGGTCATCGCGGCGCCGGCCACCAGCCCGGCCTCTTCGAGACCGGCCGCCATGGCGGCGATCTCCGCGAAGACCTCGCGCCAGTCCTGTTCCTGCCAGATGCCGTAGCGCCGCTCGCGGAAAGCGACGCGGTCGCCGAACTCGGCGGCATTGCGGGCGAGCGCTGCGATCAGCGTCGCCGGCTCGCCATTGGCGGCGACCGGCCAATGGGCGCCCTCCCCGATCTTGCCCGGAGCGACCGTCATGCCGCGCTCCCGGCCTGATGGCGCTTGGCGGCGCGCTCGCCGAGATAGGCGCTGACCACGCTCGGATGCGAGATCGCCGCCTGCGGCTCGCCTTCCGAAATCACCTCGCCATAGCTCAGGACGACGACGCGGTCGCAGATCGAGGTGACCACATCCATGTGGTGCTCGATGATCAGGGTGGTGACGCCGTGCGCCTCGCGCGCGTCGAGGATGAAGCGGGCGATGTATTCCTTCTCTTCCTGGTTCATGCCGGCCATGGGCTCGTCCAGGATCAGCAGGCGCGGCTCGGCGACGAGAGCGCGCGCCAGCTCGACGCGCTTTTGCAGGCCGAGCGGGATAACCTCGACCGGCTCGTCGCGGATGTCCTGGAGCTGCATGAACTCGATCATCTCTTCGACGACACGCCGGTGTGCCAACTCCTCACGCTCCGCCCACCACCAGTAGAACAGCGCCCCGAGCGCGCTCGGCTTCATGTGCGTGTGGCGGCCGATCAGGATGTTGTCGAGGACGCTCATGCCCTTGAACAGGGCCAGGTTCTGGAAGGTACGGGCGACGCCGCGGGCGGCGACACGGTGCGGCTTCAGCGCGGTGATGTCCTCGCCGAACAGGCTGACCTTGCCGGCATTGGGCGGGTAGAAGCCGGTGATCACGTTGACCATGGTGGTCTTGCCGGAGCCGTTCGGGCCGACGAGGCCGAGGATCTCGCCCTGGCGGACGTCGAGCGAGACGCCCTTCAGCGCCCGCAGGCCGCCGAAGACGCGCTCGATCCCGGTGCAGGAGAGCGCAACCGGCGCGCCTGCGACGCTCGCCGCGGAACGGTGTTGAACTTCATTCATTGGAGGCATCCGAACCGGCCGGCTTTCAGACCGCAATCAGCGGTCCCGACCGCGACATCTGCGAGCGCACGGCGCGCATGCAGCGCCGCCGCGCGAACGGCGTTGACTCCCACGGCATCCTCCCCGGCTGCGCTGGCTTGTTGGCTCGATAGGCGTCAGCTCGATACAGCTAATGAATAGAATTCATCTTGTGCTGTCAACTCTTCCACCAGCCGGATTCCATCCTGTCGGCGGCTGGGTTTTTTCGCACGGTCCCTGCAAGAGGTACCCCCTCCGGACGAGGCCGATACACCTTCGCCACATGCCATCCGGCGCGCAGCCCGATGAACCAGGTTCAGCCCACCGGTTCGACAGCAGCCCGACAGGACAGGCGCCCGGCGCCGGCCAGCGCGGCCTCGTAGTCATCGGCCAATCGCCGGCAGAGATCGGCAGCCGCCGGCAGGTCATCGATGGCGCCGACGCCCTGCCCGGCCGCCCAGATGTCGCGCCAGGCCTTGGCTTCCGTCGTACCGAAATCCAGGCTCGCCGGCTTACTGAAATCATCGGGATCGCGCCCCGCCGCCACGATGCTGGGACGCAGGAAATTGCCGTGCACGCCGCTGATCGCCGGGGTGTAGACGATGTCGGCCGCGGACGCGTCGAGCAGCATGGCCCGCAGCGCCTGCGGCGCTAGGCTCTCCTGCGTCGCCATGAAACGCGTGCCGAGATAGGCCATGTCGGCGCCCGCCATCCGGGCGGCCGCGACCTGCGCGCCATTGCTCAGCGCCCCGCCAAGCACGAGCGTCCCGTCGAAGATGCGGCGGATATCCGCCAGCGCCGAGAAAGGGTTGAGCGGCCCGGCATGGCCGCCGGCACCGGCCGAGACAGCAATCAGACCATCGACGCCGGCATCCGACGCCTTGGCGGCGAAGGCGAGGTTGATCACGTCATGGAAGACCAGTCCGCCATAGCCATGCACGGCCTTGATCAGGTCTCGGTTGAGGCCGAGCGATGTGATGACCAGCGGCACCTTGCGCTCGATGACGACAGCAAGATCGGCGTCGAGCCGCGGATTGCTGCGATGGACCACCAGATTGACACCGAACGGCGCAGCCTCGTCCGCACCATCCAGCCGCCCGGCGATCTCGTCGAGCCAATCGGCGAAACCGGCCGTGCTCCGCTGGTTGAGCGCCGGAAAGCTGCCGACGA
>Ga0209025_1001730_pt1 | contig 26354 bp, 32 predicted proteins | sample AraplaMF_Col_mLB_FD_184256 | JGI IMG/M metagenome (GOLD analysis project Ga0209025, IMG submission 184256) | Arabidopsis root microbial communities from the University of North Carolina, USA - plate scrape MF_Col_mLB (SPAdes) (version 2) | ecosystem: Host-associated > Plants > Roots > Endosphere... | reverse complement strand
GCAGGTTTCCAGCCCGCGACAAGCGCGACAACTGGCTGTCATCAGGAGACATGTGCGCATGCATGGCCGCAGCACGGTGGCCCGAGGTCTGTCGCGACGGACCCTCGTGAGCATCGAAGAGCGAGATTCGCCAACCGCGTGCGGCAAGCCGTTCGGTCACCGCGCAGCCGGCCAGACCGGCACCGATCACGATGGCATGGCGGTCCGGCCACTGCGCGGCATCGGGCGGCGCATGACGGCGCACCTTCCAGGCAGGCGCAAAGCGCGCCGTGATCATCTCAGTTCCGCTATCGACCTCGAAGCCCATGGACCGCAGCCCTCCCACCACGTCGAGGGTGGCTGGCGTCGCCAGCGTGGCGCCCTTGCGGGCGAGTCGCGCCAGGCCGCGCAGGATCGCATCGACGTTCGTTTCATCGCTGAAGGTGTCGTCCAGATAGAACGCATCGGCGCCGAGCGCCAGCTTGGACAGCATCGCCTCCACATTGCCGAACGCCAGCGTCAGCACAACGGCCCCGCCTTCAAACGTAAGGCGATGCAGGCCCGGCAATGCATCGGGCCGTGCCCGCTCCAGTGCCTCGGTCAAGGGCGCGAGGGCATCCTCGTCGACATGCCACGCAGAGAGATCACGCGGCGAGGCGTCGATGGCCACAAAGTGAAGGCGGCCACACCGTTGCGGATCGCGCCGCCACGCTTCCCATGTGGCGAGGAAGTTCAGGCCTTGTCCGAAGCGGGTCTCGACCACAACGAACTGGTCACGTCCCGACCAATTTCCGGGCAATCCGTTGCCGCCCAGGAATACGCGTTGTGCTCGCGCAAGCGGCGTCTCGTCATCGACGGAATGAGGGGCGGGAGGTGCGATATCGCGCGGCATGGTGAGGATGGATACGACCGGAAATGGCGGCGGATGGTAGCATAGCGCCCTCCTCGCAAACCGCCCGGCAGGCCTCGTGTGGCCGCTGTCTGGCGATCGTTTGCGTGCCGTCATTTCCCCCTGCCATGCTCAGCTATCGTCACGCCTTCCATGCCGGCAACCATGCCGATGTCCTCAAGCACGCCGTTGTGGTTCAGTTGCTGGACTACCTCACGCAAAAGGACAAGCCGTTCTGGTACGTCGACACCCATGCAGGCGCCGGCCTGTATGCGCTCGATCATGCCTACGCCCAGAAGAAGTCCGAGTTCGAGACCGGCATTGGCCCGCTGTGGCGCGCAGCGCAAGGTGGTAACGAACTGCCCGAGATGCTGGAAGCCTACCTGGAGCAGGTGCGCGAATTGAATCGTGATGGAACCCTGAAGCACTATCCGGGGTCCCCGTGGCTGGCCTGGCAGATGCTGCGCGAACCGGATCGTCTGCGCCTGTTCGAGTTGCACAGCACCGAGATCCAGGTACTGCGCGACAACTTTCGGGGCGCAGGCCGCAAGGTCATGCTCTATGACGGCGACGGCTTCAACGGCATCAAGGCCATCCTGCCTCCGCCGCCGCGCCGCGCGCTGGTACTCATCGACCCATCGTATGAGGACAAGCAGGACTATGCGCGCACGCTCGACACGCTAAAAGCCGGCCTGGAGCGCTTTGCCACGGGCATGTATGCGATCTGGTATCCCCAGGTGCAGCGCCGCGAATCGATGCAGTTGCCCACGCAACTCGAACGCCTGCCGCTGAAAAGCTGGCTGCACGTGACGCTCACCGTGAAACATCCCGTGGAGGGGGGGCTGGGCCTGCACGGCAGCGGCATGTTCATCGTCAATCCGCCGTGGACACTCCACGCCGCACTTGAGGAAGCGATGCCCAAGCTCGTGGAATTGCTGGGCCAGGACGGCGGCGCGGCATTCACGCTCGAATCGCTCGAAAACTGAGCATCATGCCCACGCCGATGCCCACCGCATCGGCGCACAGATCGAGCCAAGACGCTTCGCGATATCCGGTCATGGACTGGAGCCACTCGATCAATACCCCATAGACGATCAGCCCTCCTGCCACTCGCCAAAGGCGACCGGGCCATGCCCGCGCGGCCAGCCACGTGAGTACGCTGAAAGCCAGGACATGATTCGACTTGTCCCACCCGGTGGTAGGTTCGGGCATGCCGGGCGGCAACAAGGAAAGCGCCAGCACGGCCACCGAGCAAACGGTGAACAGTACGCGGCACTGAAAAAGCGTGGGACGGCGCATCCAGAAGTCCATGGCGAGAGACAAGCGCCATCGTACACGCCACTGTCACCACGTTGCGTGGGACAAAGCCAGACGATACAGGCGATTCTCAGGACAAGATTCTGAGATTGACGCAAAGAAACGCTTTAGCCAAGCAGTGTGCGAACTGCCTGAGAACTAGCGGAATTTGGCCGATGATTGGCGGACTATGGAATGGATGGTGACGTGTAGATATTTCGTCACAAAAAGATGGTTGGTGCGAGGGAGGGGAAACGTAAACCGCACCACGACAAAGGCTTAGATTAGTTTCGGGGAAATCCTGGGGGAACAAATTACCGTGTTTTCGCGCGGCATGCTTGCACGAACGTCTTCCCCATGAGCGTCGGCATGACACGTCCGTAGGCCTCCCCGCCGTCGAAAAAAGAGTCTGACGTCAGGCATCCCAAGCGCTTCAAGTTCGCCAATGACAGAACGACGTCATCCGTTGGTTCAAGCCCCTGTACCTCGACCGGCCCGTTCGCGTCATTCGTGCCAGCGACAACCCTGTCCGGCAGAAGCGCTGTCCATACACCTACAACTTTCGACTCCGCGTACGGAATCTCGTAGATCTTGTCCAGGACGAGCGCATCGAACGACGATAGTTCCTCCAATATTGAAATCACTGCGCGACTCAATTGGATTGAACTCGCGGGATTCGTCGCATTCACCAGCAGCGCCGCCCAGCGGTCCTGGAGGTCATCGTTCTCCTCAAGGCTCGCGCCCTGAAAAAGGGGGATTGCCAGTTTCATCGGCAACGGTTTAATCACCGTGATCCCCGATTCCTCCTGCAACCGCTCAACCCGTTGCATGAGTCGAACCTGCCTCTCAAGACGCATGTAGGCAAGGCGGTCGCTGACCATGCCAGAAACGTGCTCAAGTGGTTCCCCGACAAATCGGCCGACGAACGAGCCGAGATCCCGGCCAGCATCGATCGCCTTCCCAGTGGCCTTTGCGACTTCCTGAGTCGCCCTGGCCACTTCCGAGGTTGTATCAAGGGGATCCGCCATGTGCGCTTTTCTCCAAGAGGTGCCAAATTCACAGTTAGATCTGTATAAATATACAGTACCGACAGCACCTTATGAGCAACACCAAACTCGCCAACCGGCTTCACATCCCCTCGGGCAAAACACAGAGCAACACCGCCGCCACTGAAAGCTCTGACTACTGCGGCCCTGGCCGAGGGCTAAGGCTGTCAACTTGCTTTCGCAAACACGCACCGTAGGCAACCGGCCCGTTCCTCCGCTCCGACCCGCAAGCCATCTCCATTGTCATTCGCGTTTCATTGTCGTAGCTGCTCAGGCTTGGCACGCCTGGCGAGCCTTGCAGCGAAGCGATCTGACGGTTCAGGCATGCGCCATAGGCGACCGGCCCATTCCTTCTTTCCGATCCGCAAGCCATCTCCATTGTCATTCGCGTCTCGTTGTCGTAGCCGCTCAGGTTTGGCACGCCTGGCGAGCCTTGCAGCGAAGCGATCTGACGGTTCAGGCATGCGCCGTAGGCGACTGGCCCATTTCTTCTTTCCGATCCGCAAGCCATCTCCATTGTCATTCGCGTCTCGTTGTCGTAGCTGCTCAGGTTTGGCACGCCTGGCGAGCCTTGCAGAGAAGCGATCTGACGGTTTAGGCATGCGCCGTAGGCGACTGGCCCATTTCTTCTTTCCGATCCGCAAGCCATCTCCATTGTCATTCGCGTCTCGTTGTCATAGCCGCTCAAGTTAGGAACTCCTCCCGCCGCGTTCTGCGCCTGGGCGAGCGTCGGCGCAATGATGTAGGCGGCAAAGAAAATGCAGATCGCTGCGAGCAGCCATAACTTCGCTCTCATGCTTTTACCCCTCCGAATATCCGCTCTTGGTCGCAGATTCAACCGACTGATGCACCCTCATCTTAGGTGCCCATACCGCCTATCTGTGCGTGGCGCCTACACGTCTCGTCAAGCGGAGGCGTATGCCAACGTCGCGCCGCGTGTTGCGGGAATGTGGCGGCGTGCGTGCGGTTGATAGCGTCCTGCAACGGCTTTCGAAGCCGACTGGATATCCATACAGTGCAATTCAGCGTATCGCGGGAGATTCTGGGAGGGGTCCGGGAATAGGTAACATCGCTAACCAGCCAGCAAAGAAATCCCGCAAACCGTTACGGCACAAGGGATTGCGAGCTTTGTAGAGAAGGTAACTTATAGGTAATTTCAAAGTAACCAGATTACCTTTCTGGAAAGACATCGTCACAGCGACATTGACCCAATGAAATCAACAGCTTAGTTTCACGTTACCTTTGTGGTTACCTCAAATTAGCTTCGTCGGGTAACTTACAGCGCCTTTTAAAATCAATAACTTAACGTTACTTTCGAGGGGCCGGTTAGTAAAGTTACCGTTTTCCGAACCCTCCCCCCGGCCCCTGGATTACAGCGGACCAGCATCGTCACCCTCCCCCTACTCACGTCATCTACTCTGGGTGCGTCAATCCGCGTACCAAACCGCGACTTCCGTCTGCCGGCCGCGCGTTGACAGCTCACAACAGGCCAGCACTTGCACGCTGCGAAAAAACAACTCGAAAAAGCGCGGGGGCGTGGCGGGGTCCCGATGGCGCGCTAGCGTTCGGAACGCAAATCAGATGCCTGCATATGGCCCAGATCGCCGGAACCTTGATCGTAGGAGCAAGCAGCTACGACTGCGGCCCAGTAGAAAGTGCGCGAGTCACCGACGTTTAGGGGGGAGTTGCTAAAGTCACCTGCGGCTATACTCGCGCAATCCCTATCCCTACGTATGCTGATGAACTCTTCCCCAAGCCATCCGAGCATGCTGCCTCGATTTGACGGAGCGAACGGCCTCAAACGTTTGGGGGACACGCTCGTGAGGCAACCTTTGTTGGGGGGAAATCGGGACGTAGCGCAGCTACTCTCAGACGTCGCCATCCTGGTGGAATTTCCTCCCGGCCATAAAGTCACTGAGCAGGGCGGCACTGACGATGACATCTATTTCATCGTTTCGGGATCAGTCCGGATCGAAGTCAATGGCAGGCCAGTAACGAGTCGTCAAGCGGGTACTCATATTGGTGAAATGGCGGTGGCCGATCCGACAGCACGACGTAGTGCGACCACCGTAGTCGAAGAACATTGCTTGCTCGCCCGAATCAAATCGGATGACTTTTCACGGATCGCCGAAGATCACCCGTCTCTATGGCGCGCGATTGCCGTTGAGACGGCGAGCCGTTTCCGTGAGCGGAACAAGCATATTCGAACGCCACATAATGAGCCAATAGTCTTCGTCGCATCGACAAGTGAACGCCTCGATATTCCCGAACAGATCCAACTCGGTCTGCGTCACCAGCCTTTTGTGGTGCGGCTTTGGAAGGACGGGATTTTTACCGCATCCTCAAGCACAATCGAAAGCCTGCTAGCAGCTGTGGACGAATCCGACTTTGCAGTAATTTGCTTAACTGCTGACGACTCAATTATCAGCCGTGGAGTCGAGAGCCCTGCTCCACGCGACAATTTGCTATTCGAACTCGGACTATTTATGGGGGGCATTGGTGTTAAGCGTACCTTTATAGTTCGACCTCGAGGTGTCGACATTAAAATTCCCACAGACATACTTGGATTGACTGCGATCGACTACGCCGAAGGTGATCCTACAACGCTAGAATCAAGAATAGCGCCCGTATGTACTCAGCTACACAGACTAATTTCCACAATTGGGCCTCGATAGGAGCGGTGTATTTATGTCAATAAACGACCAAATCACCGAAGAAACGAAAGCATTTCTCAAAAAGAATTGGTCCACAGAGGATGCTCGCGACGTTCCGGATGCGGAGCGATTGGCGCTGGGGAATCACGCCAAGAAGCTATCTGGAACAGTTCTTTACGCCGATCTAGCAGACTCCACGGGTCTCGTGAATGGATACAAGGATTGGTTTGCAGCTGAAGTTTACAAAGCATATCTCAATCTAGCTTGTCGCTTGATCCGAGCGAACGGTGGCGAAGTCACGGCGTTCGACGGAGATCGCGTGATGGCGGTTTTTACCGCTTCGAACAAGAATACCGCAGCCGCCAAGACAGGGTTGCAAATAAACTATGCTGTGCGAAATATATTGAACCCTGCACTAAAAGAACAATACCCAAGTAGCGCATATCAAGTAAATCAATCGGTGGGTATCGACACGAGCGACCTTTTCATTGCAAAAACCGGAATACGGGGCGCAAATGATCTAGTGTGGGTCGGGCGCGCGGCCAACTACGCGGCCAAATTATGTGCGCTTCGCGAAGGGACGTATGCAACGTACATTACTCAAGATGTGTACAACAATATGCACGAAACTTCGAAGCTGGGGGGGAACGAGAAAAAGGACATGTGGGAAAAATTCATGTGGAATGAAACTGGCATAGCGATCTATCGATCCACTTGGTGGTGGAAGCCAGCCTAATATCTTGTGTACCGCCTCCAAATTAAAGTCCATACCCTTCAAACCTCACGACCCCCTCCCCCATCCACTCATTGACCTCCGTAAGCCGCTCCTGCAGCGGCTTCACCTCATTCCTGGCAAACACCATCGCTGCCTTCTCCGCATCCCCGAACCCGCCAGTATTCGAAGGAATAATCCCCATCAACTGAGGCGGCACCCGATGCGCCGCCAGCTGATCATCCCGCGTGACATTCTTGATATTCCAAAACTCATCCTTCGCCGCCACCTCCGACACCGGGATCAACTGAATCCCATCTTTCTTCCCAGCCGGCGCGTACATGAACAGGTTCCGGAAATTGCCCGGCCCCTTGCTCGTCTTCAACGCCTCGCGCAGCGTGTCCACATCCTCCTGTTTCTGCGCAGCGTCCGTCATGTAGAGGATGAACCCAGCGTGGCTCCCATTCTTGTAGTACCGCCGCCGGAACAGCGTCGCTGACTCGTTCAACCAGGTCGCATTCAACGCCGACAGGTACTCCGGCAGCCCGTACACCTCCTGGTTAATGTCCGGCTCCATCAGATGGAACACGCTCCCGCGCTTGAACCGATGCGCGTCCTGCAGGTTCTGGACGAAGAAGTACGCGTCCAGATCGATCCCACGCCGCATGTACTTCGCCAACGCTGGCTCCAGCGCAACAGGCCGCCCCAGCACGTTGTCACGCCGCTCCAGGTACCCGTTGCCGAAGACCAGAAAGTCCTGCACCCAGCGCGCAAATGCCGTGCGCGATAGCAGCTTGTGCGGGATGAACGTCGACACCAGGATGTTCCGCTTCACGTAGATCGGCGAGCTGTTATGCACTGCCGCGCGGAACGTGCGTGCCAGGCCATCCCAGGGCATTGGCGGCTCGTACCAGTCGCCTACGCGCATGCACTCCACGTAGTCGAACAACTCCCGCCGATCCAGCACCGCCACAGGATCTCCAAACGTGAACGCCTCCATCGCTGCACTCATGACATCTCCATAAAACTTGAATTCGTTGAACTGACGCCCTCGTAAGGCTCGTGCGCGATGGCATGCATGCACGCCCACGCCAGATCTGCATGACTGGTTTCTTCGGATCGCCCGGCCTGGTACGTGACCCGCCCGCCGGCGGCGGTGGTCGTCTTCTTGATCGACATGAATGACGCGGCGAAGTCCGTCCAGCCGGCGTCGTACTCCAACCGGCCCTTGCTGATCACGTCGAACGCTTTCAGCACCAGACCGGTCTTCACCTCTACCGAGTACGTGAACCCCTTCGCATCGGGCCGGAACTTGGTGACGAGCTGGTACACCGCATCGCCAATGCCCGTCCGGTCGATGCCGATGTACGTCACGTTGTAGCGGCCACAGACCCGCTCGATGGCGGCGGCCTGCTCCTCGTAGTCGATCCCCCGGAACTGGTGCTTCTCCAGTACGCGGAACTTGCCGCCCGGCACCAGCGGCGGCGCCACCACCACGAGCGCGGCGCTGTCGCCACCTCCCCCGTTCGGGTCATAGCCGACCCACACTTCCCGATTGCCAAAGGGCCGCGGAGACCAGTGCCGGAAGTCTTCCCAGACCTCCCAGCTATCGACCATGCATCGCATAAGCATCGACAGCGGGAACACCGATGCTGTGTCATCGATGAAGCCGCACAGCAACAGGTTCTCGAAGTCCGCATCGCTGTACTCCAGCCGCAGCTGCGCGATGTCGAAGAGGTTGCAACCGCCCGCAATCGCGTCCTCGACCGTGACGATCTGCCGCCACTGTCCGTCCGCACATCGACGACCGCGCTGCAGGTTAGCGTGGCTCACGTCCACGCTGATGCGGTTCTCCTTCTTCCGCCCGCGATTGAACAGCGCGCCCGACCAGAACGGATACGCTTCATGTGCCAGGCTCGACGGCGTGGAGAAATACGTCTGTCGCCACTGCGCGTGGATCGCCATCCCCGACGCCACCTTGCGCAGCTCCTGGAAGCGTTGGATCCAGAAATACTCGTCCAGGTAGAGGTTGCCGTGATAGCTCTGCGCCGTCCGCGCATTCGTGCCGAGGAAATACAGCGTCGCGCCATTCGGCAGCACAATGGGATCGCCCCTCAGTTCGATGCCGACCGCATCGCGTGCGAACGCGATGATGTACTGCTTGAACACATGCGCCTGCGCCTTGCTGGCTGACAGGAAGATCTGATTGCGCCCTGTGGTCAGCGCATCGATGAACGCCTCCCGCGCGAAGTACCAGGTGGCCCCGATCTGTCGGCTCTTGAGGATGTTGCGGATGCGTTCGGTCAGCCCCGCCTCGTACCAGACACGCTGATAGTCGAACATCGAATCCTTGAACGCATCGATCAGCTTGGCTTGATCCTCATCGCTTATCGCATTGCGCTCGGGCTTCTTCTTCGGCCCCTTGTTTCGATTCGCCACGTTGGGATTCAGATCCGCTTCGTTGCCCGTGCCTTCATATCGCCGCACGCGCGCCAGGCGCTCGATCTGCCGGCCCAGCAGGTCGATCTCCTTGTAGTCCTTCCCCTCCTTCTTGTCCTTCGCGATCAGCTGCGCTATGCGCGCCTCGATGCTGGTCCCCACGCGCTCGACCACATCCGCCTTGTCCCATCCGTCGCGCTGCTTCCAGCTATGCACGGTCGATGGCCGCATTCCAAGCATCTCGGCGATACGCGCGACGCGATAGCCCTGCCAATACAGGGTGCGGGCAATGCGGCGCGGCTCCATTTCTGCATCGAAACGAAGCCCCGAAAGCGGCGGCAATGACGGTGGCAGCGTAGTCATGCCGCAACGCTACCGTCCACGCGCGCGCGTGCCACGCGGCTTCTGTTGTCTGCCCGGCCACCACAACAGCCCATCGTTGCCCTCGCGCGGCAGGCCGTCCGAACATGGCAACACCGAACACCTACCGAAGAGGACACCATGCCGGGCAGCAAGAAGTTCTTCCGCATCGCCACCGAAGGCGCCACCAGCGACGGCCGCAACATCGACCGCAACATGCTTCAGCAGATGGCCCGTAGCTACGATCCGAAGACGTACGGCGCGCGCATCAACCTGGAACACATTCGCGGCATCGACCCCAAGGGCCTGTTCCAGGCGTATGGCGATGTCGTCGCGCTCAAGGCCGAAGAGCAGGCCGGCAAGATGCGCCTCTTCGCGCAACTCGATCCCACCACCGAGTTGGTCTCGCTCACCCAGGCACGCCAGAAAATTTTCTGCTCAATGGAGGTGACGCCCGATTTCGCGGACACGGGCGAGGCGTATCTGACTGGCCTGGCCGTGACCGACAACCCGGCGAGCCTCGGCTGCGAGATGCTGCAATTCAGCGCGAAGGCCAAGGTCAACCCGCTGGCCGACCGCAAGCAACATCCCGGCAACCTGTTCTCCGAAGCCGTGGAAATCGATCTCGATTTCTCGGACGACGCGCCGCAGGATCCGGCCCCGCCGACGAACGGCCTGGCTGCTTCCATCAAGCGTCTGTTCGGCAAGGTCGAGCGCAATGAGACCGGTCGCCAGGCGCAGCAAGCTGACACGCACGAAGCCGTCAGCACGCTGGCCCAAGAGATCCATGCGATGGGCGGCCAGTTCTCAAAGGTGACTGCCGCACTCGAATCCATCGCCACCCACATCGACACGATCCAGACCGAGCAGCAGAAGGACAAGGCCGAGTTCGCCAGCCTCAAAACCGCGTTGGAGTCCACCGAGACCTACAGCCGCCGCCCACCGGCTACGGGTGGCGACGGCAGCGCCGCCCCTGAAACCGACTGCTGATCCGCCCATTCACCCGGAGCTATCCCATGCGTAACACCACCCGCCGTCTTTTTACGGAATACGAAGCAACCGTCGCCAGGCTGAACGGTGTCGACCGTGTCGATCGCAAGTTCAACGTTGCGCCCAGCGTGCAGCAGACGCTGGAAACCCGCATTCAGGAATCGAGCGAATTCCTGCAGCGCATCAACATCATCGGCGTGCCCGAGATGGAAGGCGAGAAGGTCGGTCTCGGCGTGTCCGGCCCCGTGGCAAGCACCACCGACACCACCGAGAAGGAACGCGAGACGAGTGATTTGAGTACGCTCGATCGCCGCCGCTACCGCTGCGAGCAGACCAACTCGGACACGCATATCTCCTACCAGCGCCTCGACATCTGGGCGAAGTTCAAGGACTTCCAGACCCGCCTGCGTGACGCCATCCTGCGCCGCCAGGCACTGGATCGCATCACTATCGGTTTCAACGGCGTCAAGCGCGCTGCCACGTCGAACCGCACGGCGAATCCGCTGCTGCAGGACGTCAGCCGAGGATGGCTGCAACTGCTGCGCGAGGATGCACCGGAGCGCGTGATGCGAGGCACAGGAGACGATGGCGCGCTGGTAGTGGGCAAAGGCAACAGCCCGCAGTACGCCACCCTCGATGCGCTTGTTTTCGACCTGTGCAACAGCATGATCGCGCCCTGGTACGCCGAGGATCCGGAGCTGGTCGTCATTTGTGGCCGGCAACTGCTGGCCGACAAGTACTTCCCGCTCGTCAACAAGGACCGCGACCCCTCTGAACGCCTGGCCGCCGACCTGATCATGAGCCAGAAGCGCATCGGCAACCTGCCGGCCATCCGCGTGCCCTTCATGCCGCCGAACACGCTGCTGGTCACGCGCCTGGACAACTTGTCCATCTACTGGCAGGAAAGCAGCCGGCGCCGGACCATCGTCGACAACCCGAAGCGCGATCGCATCGAGAACTACGAGTCGAGCAACGACGCCTACGTGATCGAGGATCTCGAATGCGTGGCGATGGCCGAGAACATCGAGCTGGTGGAATGATGAGCAGCCCGGCCCGCAACCACTATCTGCGCGTCACCGCGGCGCGCACTGCCGCCGCAGCGGATGCTGCGAATCCACTGCGCCATGCCACCGGCCACGAGCTGATGCTGGCGCAGCTGGCCGAGCACAAGCGCGCGCTCAAGCAGATCCAGTCCATCGAGCGCAAGGCCGACGCCAAGCGCGCGATGCTGCCCGTCTATGCCCCGTGGATCGAGGGGGTGCTGGAGGCCGATGCCGGCATTCAGGACGAAGTCTTCATGACCGTCATGGTTTGGCATATCGACGTCGGAGACTTCCCCGGCGCCCTGCCCCTCGCCCGCTACGCCATCCGCCATCACCTGGTGATGCCCGACCAATACCAGCGGACCACGGCCTGCCTGATCGCCGAGGAATACGCCACGATGACCATCAAGGCGTCCGAGGCCGGCCAGCCGGTGGACATCGAGGCGCTGGCCGAGGTGGCAGACATCGTGCAAGGCGAGGACATGCCCGACGAAGTACGCGCCAAGCTCCACAAGGCACTCGGTTACGCCAGCCTGACGCAGATCGACAGCCTGCCTCCCGACGAGCAGCAGACGCGCCGTCGCGCCGCCCTGCTGAACCTTCGACGAGCGCTGGTGCTGCACGACAAGGTCGGCGTGAAAAAGGACATAGAGCGCCTGGAGCGCGACATCAAGAACACTGCCCCGACCGCTGCGCAGGAGGGCAGCGGCCAGGGCTGACACCGAGCGTGACCCCACGCGACAGGCGGCACGGGGTGCCCCTCGACAACGCCGCAAGGCCGGCCCGAACGGCCACCCCGTCCACCGCCTCCACGACCTTCTCGCGCACCTGAGACCTATGTCTTCGTTCCTTGCTCCCGCACCCGCCCAAGCCGGCCAGCATGTGATCCGCAATGACGGCTTCTTCCCTGACATCGATATCGATATTGCGTTGTCTGCCATGCGCCAGGACGGCACCGTGACGGCGGATCGCCTGCGCGGCGCGCTGGTCGAGGCTGTGCTTTCGATTAACGATGACCTCCGGCTATGGCGCATCACGCAGCGGGCAGCCGGCCATGCCTCGCTGGATTCAGTGCCAGCGGAGAAGATCGACGGCAAGTCCGGCCACGTCCACCGCTACCTGCGCGCCGTGTACTGCGAAGCACGCGCCGGCCTGATCGAGCGCTACCGGGACTACGACGCCACCGCCACCGGCGACCGCAAGGCCGAGGCATTGATGCAGGCCGTCGAGGACCTGCGGCGCGACGCACGCTGGGCCGTCAGCGATATCGCCGGGCGACCACGCAGCACCGTGGCGCTGATCTGATGCGCGTGATTGCCATGCAGGGGGACACCGTCGACGCGATCTGCCACCGGATCTACGGCCAGACCGCCGGCATCACGGAAGCCGTCCTCGAAGCCAACCGGGGCCTGGCCGATCTCGGCCCGGTCCTCCCTCACGGCACGGTCGTCGACCTGCCGGATCTCCCCCAGCAGGCCGTGATCACCCGCGTCCAGTTGTGGGACTGACCCTCAAGGATCTCCATGGCTGAACCCATCTCCACCAGCTCGACCGCCGCCGTTGCTGTGACGGGCATCGGCGCCGTCTCGCTGATGCCAGGCGTCGACGCGGCTACCGTGCTCGGCGCCTTCGCCGGCGCGGCGGTCTTCGCGCTGAATTCGGACGAACTGTCGAACGGCAAAAAGATCGCCTTCCTGATGCTCTCCATCGTCATCGGCTGGCTCACCGCACCACTCGCCGCCGCACTGATCGCCGCCCTGCTGCCCGGCGACCTCCACGTCAGTCACGGCGTCGGCGCGCTGGTAGCATCCGCCGTGATGGTGAAGGTGCTGCTGGCGCTGATCCGACTGGCCGACAAGAGCGACCGCCTGATGTCCGGCCTGCGTGGCACGCGCCGTCCGCATGACGGAGGTGACCAATGACCACCCTCACCCTCATCCAGGCGTTGCTCTGCGCGCTGATCGCTGTCCGTCTGCTGCTCTTCCGCCGTGATGGTTGCATGCATCGCCCGTGGGCTGCCGCGTTGGCCTACGGCCTGATCGTGATGGCAGGCACGGTTGCCATAGGCGTGCTGTTTGGCCGCTACGAGTGGGCGCTGCTCGCACAGAACGGCATCCTGGCCGTCCTGTGCGCCGCCATCTACGCCGTGCGCGGCAATGTGGTCGAACTGTTCCGAATGACTGGCACCGACGGCAGCCGCGAGAACGAATCGCTGCTGCTGCGCTGCCTCAGGAGATCCAGCCATGACGACACTGCGACGCGGTGACCGGGGCGCCGACGTGCGCGAACTGCAGCGCCTGCTGCGCATGCGCGGCGCGCGGCTGGAGCTGACGGGCGAGTTCGATGCAGATACGGCCGTTGCCGTCCGCTCGGCCCAGCAACGCTACGGCCTGGTCGTGGACGGCCTGGCTGGCACCAAGACCCTGCTCGCCCTCCAGCTCGACGGTCGGCAGCCCGGCCAGCTCGGCGACGACGACCTGCGTCGCGCCGCTACCACCCTCGGCGTGCAATTGGCCGCCATCCGCGCCGTCAATGAAGTAGAGAGCCTGGGCCCCGGCTTCCTGCCCGATGGGCGGCCCGTGATCCTGTTCGAGCGGCACATCATGTATCGGCAGCTGCGCGCCACAGGGCGTGATGCCAATGCCCTGGCGCTGCGGTATCCCAACGTGGTGAGTGCCCGGCGCGGCGGCTACATGGGCAAGGCTGCGGAACACGGGCGCCTCGCTGCAGCATCGCAGATCGATAACGCATGCGCGTTGTCATCGGCAAGTTGGGGCATGTTCCAGGTCATGGGCTACCACTGGGAGCGACTTGGGTATCCCAGCGTCGAAGACTTCGCCGACGCCATGCGCTGCGGCGAAGCCGAGCAGCTCGACGCCTTCGTGCGCTTCGTCTTGGCCGACCCGGCGCTGCACAAAGCACTGAAGGCGCGACGCTGGTCCGCCTTCGCCCTCGGCTACAACGGCCCGGCCTACAAGGACAACCTCTATGACGTGAAGCTCGCCCGCGCCTTCGCACGCTATCAGGCCGAGGAAGAAGAAAGCGAGGTGACCGCATGAGACGCACCCTCATTGCCGCCCTGGCCGTGGTACTCGCCCTGGTCAGCACGGCCAGCGCCGGCGCCTGGCTGACCGAGCGATATCGCCAGGCCCAGCGTCGCGCCGCCGACGCGGAGAAGCTGGTTGTATCCCTTCGCGCCCAGCTCGACAGCGCGGACGGGGCCGTGGTCGAGGTCATCCGCTATGTGGACGTGATCAAAACCATCCACGTCAAAGGCGACACCATCATCAAGGAGATCCCGCGCTATGTCACCGTCGAAGCTGATGCTGCCTGCACTGTGCCTGTCGGCTTTGTCCGCCTGCACGACGCCGCCGCCACCGGCACCCACCTGCCCGATCCGGATCCCGGAGGCACTGATGCGGCCCCCGCAGGCGTTCCGCTCTCTACCGTCACCGAGACCGTCGCCGACAACTACACCACCGGCCACCTCAACGCCGCCCAACTGACCGCCCTCCAGGACATCCTGCGCGCCCAGGGCGCCACCATCGTCGGCCAGGACACCCCATGAGAAAACCCGCAGAACTCCGCACCGCCATCACCGCCGCCGTACCCGACCTGCAGCGGAATCCCGACAAGCTGCACCTCTCAGTCGAGGAAGGCCGCGTCGTCGCCACCGGCGCCAAGACGATCTCGTTCGAATACCAGTACACCCTCTCCGTGCTTGTCACCGACTTCGCCGCCAGCGCCGACGCCATCACCGTGCCCGTGCTCGCCTGGCTGCGCGAGAATCAGCCGGAGTTGTTCACCAACCCGGACAAACGGCCCGAAGGCTTCCGCTTCGAGACCGACATCCTCAACCACGACAGCGTCGACCTGCTGATGCGCCTGCCCCTGACCGAGCGCGTGATCGTCAAGGTGGAAGGCAGCCGCTACGCCATCACCCACGCCGCCGAGCCTGTCGATCCCTACGACGACCCGGCCAGCTGGAAGCTGCCCACCCCATGAAGGCCGACCTGGACGATATCGCCGGCTGGGCTGGCGGGTTCCTACAGCAGTTGCAGCCCACCGAACGCCGCAAGCTGATGCGCGCCGTGGCCACCGAACTGCGCCGCCGGCAGTCAAAGCGGATTGCCGAGCAACGCAATCCGGATGGCTCGGCCTACGAGCCACGCAAACCACGCCTGCGCGCGCGGGCTGGCCGGGTCAGGCGGCAGATGTTCGGGAAGCTGCGGACGGCGAAATTCCTGAAGATCCAGGCTGGGCCGGATCGCGCGGTGGTGGAGTTTGCCGGGAGCGTGCGACGGATGGCGGAGGTTCACCAGTTCGGGTTGCGGGATCGGGTGAACCGGAAAGGCGGGCTGGAGGTGGAGTACGCGCGGCGGGAGTTGTTGGGATTTGGGGAGGGGGATGTGGGGAGGTTGGCGGATGTAGTGTTCCGGTCGGCGACTAGTTAGAAGTCAGGCGCCTAGGGCCTGTCAGTTTTTTTGTGTGCAGGACAGCTAGAGGCTTGCCGGTCGAATGGATTGGCAAGCCTGCATTCTCTCAGAGGTGCGGGTGGGTAAATCGGTCTTCGTACAACACTGCGAACTGATTCATGGCCGCCTTCCAGTCATGCGTTGCCATCCCCCATTTTCCAGTGATGTTGCGCAGGGCCAGCCACAACAGCTTGGTGGCAGCTTCGTCGCTGGGGAAGTGGCCTCGGGTCTTGATGATCTTGCGTAGCTGCGCGTTGATGCTTTCGATGGCATTCGTCGTGTAGATGATCTTGCGGATCGCCGGCGGGAATGCAAAGAATGGAATGACCTGATCCCAAGCCCGGCGCCAGGCAGCCGGGATCGGTGTGTACCGCTGTCCCCATTGCCCTTGCTCAAAGGCTGCCAACTCGGCCATGGCCGCTTCCGCGCTGGGCGCCGTGTAGATCGGTTTGAGCGCTGCGGCCACCGCCCGACGGTCCTTCCACCCTGCGTAGTCCAGGCTGCCCCGGATCAGATGCACGATGCAGGTCTGCAGCGTGGTGTTCGGGAATACGGCGTTTAACGCGGGCTCCATGCCCTTGAGGCCGTCGGTCACCGCAATCAGGATGTCCTGCGTGCCGCGCGTTTTAAGATCGTTGAAGACCTTCATCCAGAACTTGGCGCCCTCGGTGGTTTCGATCCATAGGCCAAGGATGTCGCGCGTCCCATCGGGCAAGACGCCGAGCGCCAGATAGACGGCCTTGTTGCGCACCACGCCGTCCTCGCGCATCTTGACCCGCAGGGCATCGAAGAACACCACCGGGTACATGATCTCGAGCGGACGGCCCTGCCATGCCGTGATCTCCTCCATCACCGAGTCGGTCACCGAGCTGATGAACTCGGGCGAAACCTCGGTGCCGTACTGCTCGACCAAAAACGCCTGAATCTCGCGAACCGTCATGCCGCGGGCGTACATGGCGATGATCTTGTCATCGAACCCCGTGAAGCGCCGCTCGTGCTTGGGGATCAAGATCGGAGCGAAGCTGCCATCCCGATCGCGCGGGATGTCCAGGCGCAGCGGCCCGTCCTCGGTCAGCACCGTCTTGGCACTCTTGCCGTTGCGCTGATTGGTTGTCTCTGCCGGGCGCTCGGTACCGGCTGGATAGCCCAGGTGATGGCCCAGTTCGGCACCCAGCGCACGCTCGATCAGCGCCTTCTTGAACGCCATGGCCGCATCCTGCACCGCCTCGGCGGTCATCGGGCCTTTGACGAACTGATCAATTAATTCCTTCGGGATGGCGGGCAATTCCCGCAATGGGGCTTTCGGTTTGCGTGGCATACATGCTCCTTAACGACATGTTATGCCCTACACACAAAATTCCTGACAAGCCCGGCGCCTATAGACCCAGCTTCACATATGACGAAAATCAGATCCACCTTCAACAACTAGTCAAGGTCCGAGTTGGATCCGGATGGCGAGCGCTTCCACAGCCGCAACATCTTCTGCTGATGGAGTAGCCAAATCTCCATGAGCAATCTGATCTCGGACCTTTTTCACGCGCTCGAACGTATCCACATCAGCATCAGTCAATTGGGTCCACACGCTAACGGCACACCAAACAAAGCGATCCCGGAGATTGGTCCACCGTTCAACTTGCCGATTAAATAACTTGTCTGCAGAAACGCGCACCCTTTCAGGACTACGCAGGATCGCGTCGAACTGAGCGGTATGATGCACAGAAGCAAACACGGAATGGGTATGCCGCTCTATCGTCAAAAAAAGATACAAGAACCGCTTCAGCGGATCCGGCTCTCCGATAGCTAGATCGAAAAAATACGACACTTTTGGGCTCATCGACGACGCTAGCGCAGTTGCACGGAAAAAACAGGCGCTCACATTGTCTTTACCCATGTTCCTTTTTACGGACAGCGAAGCTCGGGACGAGAAGCTGATATCTACGATCCTCGTTCCCGCAGTAGTGGTCCCAAAGGCCTCACGTGACACTTTTCTGAATGACACCGGATTGCCGGACTCTGCGAATGCACACGTCAGTGACGACAATACCGGTGCAAGAATGCTCTTCTCAAGCATCTGCAACTCTGACTTGGCTGCGGGAAAACCGTCATAGGTTGAATGCGGCAACTCATCCGTACATATAAAGTCTCCCGTTATCGTATGAGGTTTCGTTGGGCCGACACGGACAATCAGATATGGCGGAGAGCATTCGTGCTGTGTCTGAAACTCGATCTCGTCCTCGCAAAAATCTTCCGCGACTAGTGCGTTTGACGCTGCGTTCAAACTACTTGCCATGCACATACCATACGACGAGCCGGCGATAGAATCGTACGACTGATGAAGCGAATCTTCGGAAAGCGAAATGCCTTTAACGGAGAAGACGTGAACGCTTACGAATTCAGCTGTGACCAACTCATCCGTAGCTCTCCGGCGATACCCCATCTTTTCGAGCATGTAGAGAGAGAGTTTCATTTTTTTCCGCAATCCCATTCAAATGTGCTTGCAAAGGCATCCGCCTGCTGACACCGTATGTTACAGCGATGGAGTGCGTCTGCGATGCTCCGTCTCAATCTGTTGTCGTCCGCTCACCCACAACACCCACCCAATGACCGCCCCGCGCGCCTGAGGCACGCTGGCGGTCATGCCTTCCGCCGAATTCTTCCGTCTCATCGAAACCATGCTGCGCTTTGGCACTGTCGCCGAGGTGCGGCATGCCAAGCCGCCGCGCGTCCGTGTCAGGACCGGCCGCATCACCACCGACTGGCTGCCCTGGATAGAAGCCCGAGCCGGCCGCATGCGCACCTGGTCGCCTCCGACCATCGGCGAGCAGGTTCTGCTGCTCTGTCTCGGCGGCGACCTGCGCAATGGCGTGATCCTGTGCGGCATCCCGTCTGACGACTTCGACACGCCGAGCCACAGCCCGGACGAGACCGTGACGCAGTACCCGGATGGGGCGACGGTCACGTACAACCACGCCAGCGGCAAGCTGTCGGTCAGCGGGATCAAGCTGCTCGTCATCGAGGCCGCGACCAGTGTGCTGGTCCGGTGCCCGGAGACCACCTTCGACGGTGACGTGATCGTGAAGGGTCTGCTCTCCTATCAGAACGGCATCGCCGGCCAGGGTGGCGGGAATGGCAACACCATCTCGGGCGACCTCACCCACCAGGGCGGCAAGCTGTCGTCGAACGGCGTGGTGGTCCATGAGCACGACCACGGCAATGTGCGGCGTGGCGGCGAACGGACGAGTGGTCCGCGATGACCTATCTCGGCCTCGATAGCGTCACCGGACGTGCCAGCACCGATCTGACCCACATCCGCCAGTCGATCCGCGACATCCTGACCACGCCCATCGACACGCGCGTGATGCGCCGGACCTATGGCTCCGAGGTGCCCATGCTGATCGACCAACCGTTGAATGCCGTCAACCGCCTGCGCGTCGTGTCGGCCTCGGTCGCCGCCATCGTCCGATGGGAGCCTCGGGTGCGGGTCCACGCGGCGGCGTTCGACGTCGATGCCGAGGGGCGCATGGCCGTGGACGTCGACGCCAGCCGAATCGATGGCGCCCGAGCGAGCGGCAGCAGATTCTCCATCCCCCTGCGCGAGGCCCGTCCATGACCAGTCCGATCGATCTCTCCCGCCTCCCCGCCCCGCTTGTGGTCGAAGCCCTCGACTACGAAGTCATCCTGGCCGAACGGAAGGCCCGCTACCTCAGCCATTTCCCGGTGGACCAGCGCGATGCAGTTGCCCGTACCTTGCGACTGGAATCCGAGCCTGTGGTGAAACTGATTCAGGAGAACGCGTACAGAGAGGTCGTGCTGCGTCAGCGCATCAATGACGCGGCGCGGGCGCGGATGCTGGCCTTCGCAAAAGGTGCGGATCTGGAGCACATCGCAGCGAACTACAACGTCGAGCGCCTGGTCATCGCGCCCGAGGACCGCAGCACGAACCCGCCCACGCCGGCTGTGAGGGAACCCGACGAATCGCTGCGGGAGCGCACGCAGCTCGCCTTCGAGGGGCTGTCCACTGCCGGCCCCCGCGAAGCCTACAAATTCCACGCTCGCAGCGCGGACGGCCGCATTGCCGACGTCAGCGCCATCAGCCCCGCTCCGTGCGAAGTCGTCGTTACCGTGCTGGGCGCCGATGGTGACGGCGCAGTCGACCCCGACATCCTCGACAACGTATCCCGTGCACTGAGCGACGAAGACGTCCGCCCGCTGGCGGATCGGCTGACGGTCCAGTCCGCTCGCATCACACGCTACGAGATCGAGGCGACCGTCTACACGAAGACCAGTGGCCCCGAGCGCGAGCTGGTGCTTGCCGCCTCGGCCAGACGGATCGACGCCTACCGGAAGGACAGCCGTCGTCTGGGCCGCGATATCGACCGCTCGGCGATCAACCATGCGCTGTTCGCCGAAGGCGTGTCCCGCGTCGAGATCCGGCTTCCGGCGGAGGACGTGACGCTCGACGCCACGCAGGCCGCGTACTGCACCGGCGTGAAGGTCATCGATGGGGGCGCCCGTGACTGACCTTCTTCCTCCCAATGCCAGTCCGATCGAACGTTACCTCGCGGCGACGGGCGCGGCCATTGAGAGCCTCCCCATCCCGATCCCGGATCTTGGCAGCGCGCAGACCTGCCCTGCCGACGTGCTGCCGTTCCTTGCCTGGGAACGCTCGGTAGACCGCTGGGATGCCGCGTGGCCCGAGCCGACCAAGCGCGCGATGATCGATGCCTCGTTTCTCGTGCACCAGCGCAAAGGCACGGTGGGCGCCATCCGCCGCGCCATCGAGCCGCTTGGCTTCGAGGTCCGGATCGTGCCCTGGTACGAGATGCGGCCCGTAGGCCGTCGCGGCACCTTTCATCTCGACGTCCGCGTGCTAGGCGCTGGCGTCAACGAAGCCTTGCACTCCGCCCTCGAGCGCGTCATCGACGACGCCAAGCCTCTGTCGCGGCACCTGGCTACCCTCACCCTCCGGCTGGTGTCACGAGGCCAATTTGCCGTGTCGGTTGCCGCCTATCTGGGCGACGACATCACGGTGTATCCGCGTCCAGCCCCATCCATCGCGGTGGCAGGCCAACAGCTCGCGATGGGTGCCATCCACATCAACGACATCCTGTCCGTTTCCCAGGAATGCTATGCCTGATTTCTACGTGGTACCCACCCAGGAAGGCAACGCGAAGATGGCCAACGCCATGTCGCGCGGCACCCCCATCAAGTTCACGCACATGGCCGTGGGCGATGGCAACGGCGTGCTTCCCGTCCCCGATTCGAAACGAAAAGTTCTCATTAATGAGAAGCGGCGCGCGCCGATCAACGTCCTGTCCCCGGACAAGGACAGTCCGGGCCAGTACATCGCCGAACAGGTGCTACCGCCCGATGTAGGTGGCTGGTGGATCCGGGAGCTGGGCCTGTTCGATCAGGACGGCACGCTCTGCTACTACGGCAACTGCCCCGAGACGTACAAGCCGCTGCTGAAGGAAGGATCGGCCCGTACGCAAACCGTGCGCATGGTCATCGTGCCGAACGAGGGTCTTCGCCTTGAACTGAAAGTCGATCCCTCCATCGTGCTGGCCACACGCCAATACGTGGATGAACGCTTTGGCGATGCCGTCTCGCGCGCTGCCGGCACGGCCGCAGGGATCGGCGCAGATCTCGCGTCGACCAACCCTGCAAAGGGCAACTTGAACGACCTGCTGACGCCCGGCGAGTACTTCTACGCCCTGCCGGGAAACCCCAACTCGCCCAGCGACGCGGGTGTGATGAAGGTCTGGCGCGAAAGCGCCCAGCGGGTATCCCAGATGTGCCAGTCCAGGAACGGAGAACTCTTCGTGCGTACGCGCAGCGCCGATGGCGCATGGTCGCCATGGCGCTGGCAGGCCAGCCTGAGCAGCGACCGCGTCACGGCATCGGGTGTGGGCGCCGCCATTGAAGCAGGCATGGCGAACCAGCTTTACACCCCAAGGGTCACCCTCGGTCGCGGCGTCTACCTGATCTGGCCGTACAACTGTGGCTACGAAATCTTCAACGACAGGGGCTCCTACTACCTGACCTGTTACGCGACGGTCGATGTCGGCACGGCCGAATCCGGCTTCGTGAACGTTCAGCAGACCGGGGCTCCGTCCTACCACCTCCCTCCCTTCGTCGTCAGAGTGTTCTCCGAGACAGCCACGGTGCGATTCACGTTACACAACAACGGCAGCACACCGCCAGGGCACGGTTCGATCCGCATCCAAGGCGGCAACATCAACGGCTTTGCGTTCTACGGCAACAAGGTGCTCTGACATGAACAACATCTACATGGAAATGCCCACACTCGCTGGCGTCCAGATGCCCGGCATCGTTGCGGAGGGCACCGTGATTCCACAGGACGAGCGCAATGAACACTGGCAGGCATACCAGACGTTCCTGGGCGACGGCGGCGCGCCGCTTCCGTTCGACCCCACGTTGCGGTGGGATGGTGCCGCCTACATTGGAGACACCTCTCTCGCGAAACAACACCTCGACGCATCCAGGCAGCAGGCGCTACAGCGTGTCGACGACTTCCATGCGGAAACGGTGCAAAGCCTGGTCGGCAATCCCACCCAGGTAGAGAAGGACACCTGGGCACTCAAACTGGAAGCCGCCGCCGCCATCGCGGACGACAAGGCCGTCCATGTGGCGGGCGAACAGTTCCTGGCCGCCGCCGGCCTCGATGGCGCAGCGGCCCGGAAAAGCTGGGCGAAGGCCGTGCTCGCCAACGCCGCCGCCTATGCCAAGGTCGTGGGCCTGGCGGAACGATTGCGCGACGACGCGCGCACTGCTATCCGCGCGGCAAGCGACGAGCCGGAGATTGCCGCCGTCCTGGAACTCCAACGGCAAGCAGCCGGCAAGGCCGTCGCTTCGCTAAAGGGCTGAACAGTATGTCGAGCTTCACGCTCCCCGCAGATCTGCGCATGCTCGACAACTACCGCTGGCAGCTGCTGTCCACGTTCGAATATCACGTGGGCGCCTTTCCCAGCCCAGACGTCATCCGCGTACCAGCGGGCACGGTCACGGACCTGGCCAGCGTCCCCCGGCTGCTGTGGGCGCTGTTCCCGCCCCACGGCCGCTGGGCCAAAGCCGCAATCATCCATGACTACCTCTACGCCAACGCCATCGGCAGCAAGGCGTACGCGGATCGTACGTTTCTGGAGGCGATGGAGGTACTGGGCGTCTCGCGCCTGACCCGCCGATTGATGTACTGGGCCGTGCGGATTGGTGGGCGGGGAGCCTATCTGTAGGCCCGCGAATATTTACCGTTTTTTCTTCGCCACCGGCTTAGATTTGGTGCGTTCTTTCGTGTCCTTAGGCTTCCGTTCTGGCTCATCGTGTTCAGTGTAGAAATGCACCTCCACGCCCGCCTCAACAAACATGCTGTGCGCTCGTTTTCCGCTTATGTCCCACTTAGAATCCGTGTCGCCCGGCTCGCGTGCAACCACTCGCTTAACACCTGCCTGAATAATGGGACCAGCGCAGCGCGCGCAGATTGGTTTGCCATATACGTACAGAGTCGAGCCCGCTGCACGCTCCCCTGCAGCGATAAGCGCATTCACCTCGGCATGGACAACGATGTCGAGTTTTTCTTCCTGATTGTCCAAACGAACCACCGAATCTACGATCCCCATCGGAAAACCGTTGTACCCGATTGTGACGTTGCCACCCTTTTTAGAGAAAAGCACCGCACCGACTTTCGCTTTCGGATCTTTCGACCACTTCGAAATGTACTTTGCCAAATCGCAGAATCGAATGTCCCACTTCTCCATCGCCTTCTTAGCAATCTCGAAACCCATATCTCCTCCAAGTCCAGTCGGCGCGTCATGGACGCTTATGCTCGTGATGTTCGCTACTGCGCTAACGGCAGATATTGTTGTTCACTTAAGGAACACAACAACATCTCCGCGACAACCGCGCGTGCGTGCACGATGCTACGAAGCAAGCTTTCCAACGTCTGCCCTACTTCTGGAGGACTTGCATGACAGCCGACTACCACCACGGCGTACGCGTCATTGAAATCAACGAGGGCACCCGCCCGATCCGCACCATCGCCACCGCTGTACCCGGCATCGTCTGCGTCGCCGATGATGCCGATGCGAAGCTCTTCCCACTGAATCGGCCGGTGTTGCTGACCAATCCGCTGACAAGCCTCGGCCGAGCGGGCGACACCGGCACGCTGGCGCGCACGCTCGATGCCATCACCGACCAGGCGAACCCGCTTACCGTGGTGGTGCGCGTCGCAAAAGGCGCAACGAATGAAGAGACCATCAGCAACCTGATCGGCGGCAGCGACGCCAGCGGCCGCTACACGGGCATGAAGGCGCTGCTGTCGGCCCGCAACAGCCTGGGCGTGACCCCGCGCATCCTCGGCATTCCTGGGCTGGACAGCCTCCCGGTGGCCGCCGAGTTAGCGGGCATCGCGCAGAAGCTGCGCGGCTTTGCCTACGTGTCTGCCTTCGGCTGCGAAACCAAGGAAGAAGCTGTCGCCTACCGCGACAACTTCGGACAGCGCGAGTTGATGTCCATCTGGCCGGACTTTATCGGATGGGACACCGTGGCGAATGCAGAGTCCACGCTGTTCGCCACGGCGCGAGCACTGGGCTTGCGGGCGAAGCTCGACAACGAGATCGGCTGGCACAAAACGCTGTCGAACGTAGCCATCAATGGCGTTACGGGCCTGTCCAAGGACGTCTTCTGGGATCTCCAGGATCCGGCTACCGACGCGGGCTACCTGAATCAGAATGAAGTCACCACGCTGGTCAACTTCCAGGGCTTTCGCTTCTGGGGTTCCCGCACCTGCAGCGCGGACCCACTGTTTGCGTTTGAGAACTACACACGCACGGCGCAGGTGCTGGCCGACACCATGGCTGAAGCGCACGCCTGGGCGATGGACCTGCCGATGACCCCCACGCTGGTGCGCGACATCATCGAAGGCATCAACGCCAAGCTGCGTGGCATGACCCGCAAGGGCTATCTACTCGGTGGGTCATCCTGGTTCGATGGCGACGTCAACACCAAGGACACCCTGAAGGCTGGCCAGCTCGCCATCGACTACGACTACACGCCCGTGCCGCCGCTGGAAAACCTCACCATGCGCCAGCGCATCACCGACCGCTATCTCATGCAATTCGCGCAGGCCGTCCTCGCGTAAGCGTCACTGCCCACCAACGGAGCAATCCCATGGCAATGCCCAAAAAGCTCAAGAATTTCAACGTCTTCGCCGATGGGGTCAGCTTCATCGGTGAGGTGGAGGAATTCACCGTCCCCAAGCTGACCCGCAAGCTGGAGGAGTACCGCGCCGGCGGCATGAACGGCCCTGTGGAGATCGACCTCGGCGCCGAGAAGATGGAATCCGAGGCCACTTACGGCGGCATCATGCGCGAGATCTTCAAGGCGTGGGGTATCGCCTCGGTCGACGGCGCGATGCTGCGCTTCGCCGGCGCCATTCAGCGCGACGATTCCGAAGCGGTCGATTCCCTCGAAGTTGTCATGCGTGGCCGCCACACCGAGCTGGATCTCGGTAACGCCAAAGCTGGCGACAACAGCCCGTTCAAGGTGAAGTCCGCCATCAGCTACTACAAGCTATCTGTCAACAACGAAGTCTGGTGCGAGATCGACCACAACAACTTCATCGAAGTCGTCTTCGGCGTAGATCGTCTGGCCGAGCAGCGCCGCGCGATGGGCGTGTAAGCCGCCCTTTCCCTTTCTCACTATGGAGCCATCCATGACCCAGCCCAAGAACACCGACACCGATGTCACCCTGGAACAGCCACTCACGCGCGGCAAAGAGATCATCAAGAAGATCACCGTGCGAAAGCCTGGCGCAGGCGAGCTGCGCGGCTGTAGCCTGATCGATCTTCTGCGCATGGAAGTCAGCGCGCTGCACGTTGTGCTGCCGCGCATCACCTCCCCCACGCTGACGCAGCACGACGTCGGCCAACTCGACCCGGCCGATCTCATGCAGTGCGCCACGGCGGTGAGCAATTTTTTGCTGCCGAAGTCGGCGAAGGACGACAGCTTCCCGAGCGAGTCGAAGACGCCATCGCCGACGTTGCAGTGATCTTCCACTGGCCCCCAGAGGTCATGTACGCGATGGGGGTCGCCGAACTAATGGCGTGGCGCCAGCGCGCCTACGAACGTAGCGGAGCCGACGAATGAGCACCTCGCGCAATCTCAAGCTGGAGGTTCTGCTGCAGGCCGTGGACCGGGTAACGAGGCCGTTCAAGGCGGTCACCGACAGCAGCAACAAGCTGGCGAAGACCGTCAAGGCGACCCGTGACGAGTTGAAGGCGCTGGAGCGCACCCAGGGAAGCATCGACAGCTTCCGCAAGCTCTCGAAGGAAGTTGCGATCACCGACGCGCAACTGCGCAAGGCCGACGCCCACGTCAAGGCGCTCAGTCAGCAGATGGACACGGCAGCGCGCCCCACCGCCGCCATGACTCGCGCCCTCCAGAAAGCCAACAT
>Ga0209025_1001725_pt1 | contig 26430 bp, 26 predicted proteins | sample AraplaMF_Col_mLB_FD_184256 | JGI IMG/M metagenome (GOLD analysis project Ga0209025, IMG submission 184256) | Arabidopsis root microbial communities from the University of North Carolina, USA - plate scrape MF_Col_mLB (SPAdes) (version 2) | ecosystem: Host-associated > Plants > Roots > Endosphere... | reverse complement strand
CGAGAGCCGCAACAACTGGTGGCTGGCGATCATCACCATGGGCGAGGGCTGGCACAACAACCATCACGCCTACCAGTACAGCGTGCGGCAGGGCTTCCGCTGGTGGCAGTGGGACCCGACCTATTACCTCATCCTCGGCCTGTCGAAGCTGCGGCTGGTCTGGGACCTGAGGGCGCCGCCGCAGGCGGTGGTCGAGCGTTCGCAGGCGCTGCCGCCGCGCGTGATCGAGCGCTCGGCCGAGCGGCTCGCGGCCTCCGTGCCGGTCGAGCGCATCGTCCAGGCCTTTCGCGACGCCTATGCCAGTGCGCCCGGCCTGCCGGAGCTGCACCTGCCCGAACTGCATCTGCCGACGCTGACGCTGCCCGAGTTCCGCGAGGCCTTGGCCGCGATGCAGGCCCGCGCCGGCGAGCGCCTGCAGGCCGTCCAGGCCCAGGCGCAGGACGCGATCGCGCAATGGCACATGCCGAGCCTGCCGAGCCGCGAGGAACTGGCCGAGAAGGCCGCGGCTATGTTCGTCAAGACGCCGTCGCTCGACGCGATCGCCGCGCGGGCGCATGACCTCCTGATCGAGACGGTCCATGCCCGCCTGACCGGAGCAGTGGCTACGGCGAAGGCCTAAAAGCTTCCCTCTTCGGGGAAGAGCGAGGCGACCACCTCGGTGGCCATGGCGCGGGTGACGCGCCGGCCACGCTCGAGCGAGAGCTTGTCGATGGCATCGACAAGATCGCGCGCCGCGGCGAAAGAGCGCTCCATGCGGAGCGCCAGCGCCTCGATCGTGCCGGTGTCGACGATCAGCTGACGGTCGACGAAGAGCTTGACCAGGAGCGCGCGCAGAAGGGCATCGTCCGGCGGTGCGATCTCGGCCTGCGGCGCCAGGCGCAGGCGCGAGAGCAGGTCCGGCACTTTCAGCCCCCATTGCCCCGGCTCGGTCCGCGCCGTCAGCAGGACGGAGGCGCCGCGCGCCTTGGTGGCGTTGAGCAGATGGAACAGGGCCGGCTCGTCGAGGGGAGCGCGGTCGCAATCCTCGATCACCAGCGCGCCGCCGGAAGCCAGATGCGGCACCTTGGCCTCGTCGAGCTCTTCAGCCGAAAGCGTCCAGGCATGGGCACGCGCCGCCCAGATCGCAGCCAGATGGGTCTTGCCCGCCCCTTCCGGCCCGACCAGGCGCAGCCAGGAGGCCGGCCAGCCCGGCCAGCTCTCGATCAGCCCATAGGCCTGCTCGTTCGAGGGACCGACGAGGAAATCCTCGACGCCATGGCGGCTGTCGACCGGCAGGTCGAAGGCGAGCTGGCGCGGTTTCACAGGTGGCTCACGGTTCGACATGAAGCTTCGGAGCCTGGCCGGTGCGGCCACGGTAGTAGGGACTGGCTAGGTATTGCCGCAGCACGAAGCGGGCGAGCACGCCGATGACGGCCGCCAGCGGCACGGCGAGCAGCAGACCGACGAAACCGAAGAGCGAGCCGAAGGCGAGCAGCGCGAACATCAGCCAGACCGGGTGCACGCCGATCGAGTCGCCGACCAGCTTGGGCTGCAGGATGTTGCCCTCGACGAACTGGCCCACGGCGAAGACGGCGAGCGTCAGGAGAGGCATCGTCCAGTCCGGCCAGAACTGCACGGTCGCGACGCCGACCGAGAGCACGAGCCCGGTCAGCGAGCCGACATAGGGGATGAAGGAAAGGAAGCCGCTGATGATGCCGATCAGCGCGCCGAAATTGACGCCGACCAGCGACAGCCCGATCGCATAGAACGTCCCGAGCAGTAGGCAGACCAGCGCCTGGCCGCGCAGGAAGCCGGCGATGGCGGTGTCCATCTCATGCAGCAGGCCGCGGATCGTGTCGCGATGGTCGAGCGGCAGCCAGCTGTCGACCGTCGCGACCATGCGGTCCCAGTCGGCGAGCAGGTAGAAGGCGATGACGGGGGTCAGCACCAAGAGCGAGAACACGCCGATGATCGCGGTGCCGCCCGACCAGAGCGAGCCCAGCAGCTTGCCGACCCAGCTCGTCGCTTCGCCGACGAGGTTGCCGAGCGAGCTCTGCGCATCCTGCGCCAGCTTGGCGCCGCCGAAGCGCTCGATCAGCGGCGCGCCCCGCTCCATGATCAGCGCCTGCAGCTTGGCGGCGTCGCCCGGCAGGCGCTCGACCAGCCCGGCGAGCTGCTGGCTGAGCAGCGGCGCCAGCAGCACCAGGCCGGCGATGAAGACGAGCAGGAACAGGCAGAGGATCGCGATCGTCGCGGTCAGCCGGCTGAGGCCCCAGCGCTCCAGCCGATCGGCCAGCGGATCGAGCAGATAAGCCAGCGCCAGCGCCGCGATGAAGGGCAGCAGCACGTCCCGGAACAGCATCAGCGCCAGCACGAGGACAGCGAGGGCAAGCAGCCAGAAGAGCAGTTGACGCTGAAGACTCATGCACTCGCCTCTACGGAACCTCTCGGCCCTGATTATGGTGATCCACCGGGGATCATCCAAGGAGCCGGCTCAGCCCGCCATATGCCGCAGCCAGAGCGCGAGGTAGGCGCCCATCGAGGCGAGCGTCAAGGTCGCGACGACGATCTGCGCCGCCGGCATGATCGCGCCGGCATCGATCTCGAAGGATTTCGAGCCGAGCACCAGTGCGGCGAAGACCAGCTGGGCGGCGGTGTTCAGCTTGCTGACGACGATCGGGGCGATCGTGACCGGCTTTTCCATCACCCAGGACAGGATCACCGCGGTGACGATCATCAGGTCGCGCGAGACGACGACGATCACCAGCCAGACCGGGATGATGCCGACGATGGCGAGGGTGATGTAGATCGAGACGATCAGCGCCTTGTCGGCGAGGGGGTCGAGATAGGCGCCGAGTTCGCTCTTCATATCGAAGCGCTTGGCGATGAAGCCATCGATCGCGTCGGAGACGCCGGCCGCGACGAAGAGGAAGAAGGCCTCGTCCCAGCGGGCATTGACGATCATGACGATCACCAGCGGCACCAGGATCAGCCGGGCGATGGTGATCAGGTTCGGAAGCGTCATCGCGGGAAACCTGCCGGCTGAATCGCAGCTCAGGGTAGAACATGGGCGGGAGAAGTGCGAAACGCTTTCGCGGAAGGGCTTGCCCCCCGCCCTGCCCTTGCCTATTCGCTCGCCTTAGCAAAGGAGCGAAGCCGATGACGAAACCGGGCGCCAATGGGCTGACCTATGCGCAGGCGGGCGTCGACATCGATGCCGGCAACGCCATGGTCGACGCGATCAAGCCGCTGGTGCGCTCGACGCGCCGGCCCGGCGCCGACGCCGAGATCGGCGGCTTCGGCGGCCTGTTCGACCTGAAGGCCGCCGGCTTCAGCGATCCGATCCTGGTCGCAGCCAATGACGGCGTCGGCACCAAGGTCAAGATCGCGATCGAGAGCGGCCGGCACTCGACCATCGGCATCGACCTCGTCGCCATGTGCGTCAACGATCTCGTCGTCCAGGGCGCCGAACCGCTGCTCTTCCTCGACTACTACGCCACCGGCAAGCTCGACCCGAAGGCCGGCGTCGAGATCGTGCGCGGTATCGCCGAGGGCTGCCGCCAGGCCGGCTGCGCCCTGATCGGCGGCGAGACGGCCGAGATGCCGGGCATGTATGCCGGCAGCGACTACGACCTCGCGGGCTTTGCCGTCGGCGCGGCCGAGCGTGGGACCCTGCTGCCGCGCGCCGATGTCGTCGCCGGCGACGTCGTGCTCGGCCTGCCCTCCTCCGGCGTGCATTCGAACGGCTATTCGCTGGTCCGCCGCATCGTCGCCCTCTCGGGTCTCGCCTGGGACGCGCCCGCGCCCTTCGCGCAGGACAAGACGCTGGCCGAGGCGCTGCTGGAGCCGACCCGGATCTATGTGAAGAGCCTGCTGCAGGCGCTGAAGGCAGCGCCCGGCATCAAGGCGCTCGCCCACATCACCGGCGGCGGCTTCCCGGACAACATCCCGCGCGTCCTGCCGGACGATCTCGGCGTCGCGATCGACCTGCCTGCCATTTCCGTTCCGCCCGTCTTCAGCTGGCTCGCCAGCGTAGGCGGCGTCGCCGAGCGTGAGATGCTGCGCACCTTCAATTGCGGCATCGGCATGATCGTGGTCGCCGAGGCGGCTCAGGCCGATGCCGTGATGGCGGCGCTGACCGAAGCCGGCGAAAAGCCGGTACGGCTCGGCGAGGTCACGGCGCGCGGCACGGACGAGGCCGTCACCTATCGCGGGAAGCTCGCCCTGTGAGCACGGCAAGGCGGGTACCGACCGCGATCCTGATCTCCGGGCGCGGCTCGAACATGGTCGCGCTGATCGAGGCGGCCAGGGCTGCCGACTTTCCGGCTGAGATCGCGCTGGTCGCCGCCAACCTGCCGGATGCAGGCGGGCTGGAGCGGGCGGCAGCTGCCGGCATCGCCACCACCAGCGTCGACCACCGCCCCTTCGGCAAAGACCGCGAGGCTTTCGAGCGGGCGCTCGACGCCGAACTGCAGGCCCACGGGATCGAACTCATCGTACTCGCCGGCTTCATGCGCGTGCTGACCCCCTGGTTCGTGACGCGCTGGCAGGGCCGGATGATCAACATCCATCCCTCGCTGCTGCCCGACTTCCGCGGCACCCACACCCATGCCCGGGCGCTCGAAGCCGGCGTCGCCGAGCATGGCTGCACCGTGCATTTCGTCGTGCCGGAGCTCGATGCCGGCCCGACCATCCTGCAGGCGAAGGTGCCGGTGCTGCCCGGCGACGACGAGGCGAGCCTGTCGGCCCGCGTGCTGGAGCAGGAGCACCGGATCTACCCGCAGGCGCTGGCGCTGGTGGCGTCCGGGGTGGTGAAACTGGAAGACGGAGTGGCGGTCGGCGCCTAGGGCCGACCCCACCGCGTCATTCTCGGCCGCAGCGAAGCGGTGAGCCGAGAATCTCGTGACGAGAAGGTGCTGACCGGAGCCTCCTCCGGACTGAGATGCTCGGGTCAAGCCCGAGCATGACGAGCGTGCTTGACCGGCTACTGCACCGTCACCGCCTCGCCCTGCAGCGCCTGTTGCTCCATTGCGCGGCGCGCCGCAGCCTCCTGCTCCTCCTTCTGCCAGCGCCGGAACAGGTCGGCGCGGCGGGCCGGGTAGCGCTCCTCGCGGGCGGTGAGCTCGGCGATGCGGTCGGTGCGGAAATGGCGGAAGGCCTGCCTGAGCTCGCACCAGGCGATGACGACACGGACCCGGTCGAAGAAGGTCATGCCGATCGGCCAGATCATCCGCCGCGATTCGGCGCCGGCCTCGTCGCGATAGGCGATGTCGAGCTTGCGGCCATTGCGGATCGCGGCGCGGATGGCAGCAGCGTCGACCTGGTCGACGACCGCCGAATCCTTGCAATAGGCCGGCGCGAACAGCGCACCGTCGAGCAAAATCGGGCGCAAGTGCGGGGGCAGCACTGCCGCGACCTTGGCGACGACGTCCTCGGCGGCGCGCGCCAGCGTCGGGTCGGCACGCTCCGACAGCCAGCGCATGCCGACCAGCACCGCCTCGATCTCGTCGGGCGAGAACATCAAGGGCGGCAGGTCGAAGCCGGCGTCGAGGACATAGCCGATGCCGGCCTCGCCGCGCACCGGCACACCCTGGCGCAGCAAGGCCGCGATGTCGCGATAGACGGTGCGCACGGAGACGTCGAGCTCGGAGGCGAGCGTCTCGGCGGTGACGGGGCGACGCCGGCGACGCAACCCCTGGATCAGATCGAGCAAACGTTCAGCGCGCTGCATGGCGTAGTTCCGCTGATAGAAAGATGGCGTAAGCTGATCCTGCTCTACTCGCCCTGACATGAATTGTCAGGAGTGTGGCAGCAGAGCATGCTGCATACCGAACACGGGGGACGATGAGATATGCTGGAGCTTCACGTGTTCGGGCCTGCTTTCGGCCAACCCGACCCGAGCCCGTTCTGCATGAAGGGCATCATCCTGATGGAGATGTCAGGCCTGCCCTACACGCGTGTCCGCGGCAATCTGCAGAAGGCGCCGAAGGGCAAGTTCCCAATGCTGCGCGACGGCGACAAGATCGTGCCGGACACGACCTTCATCCGCATGCATCTGGAACAGGCGTACGGGATCGACTTCGACAAAGGCCTCTCGGCCGAGCAGCGCGGCACCGCCTGGGCCGTCGAGAAGATGCTCGAAGACCACATGTACTGGCTGGTCGTGCATGAGCGCTGGGCCAACCCCGCCAATTTCGACCGCGGGCCGCGAAAATTCTTCGACGCCGTGCCGGCGCCGCTCCGGCCGCTGGTCGTCGCGATGATCAAGCGCAAGATCCAGCGCAATCTGCATGGCCACGGCATCGGGCGGCACAGCGATGCCGAACGGCTCGCGCTGGCACGACGGGCGCTCGATGCGCTCGCCGGTATCCTCGGCGGGAACCCCTATCTCACCGGCCCCGACCCGAGCGGCGCCGACGCGACGCTCGGCGCCTTCATGATCGCCGGACTCTGCGAGATCTTCGATTCGCCGATCCGGGGTGCGCTGCAGGAGCACGCCAATCTCGTCGCCTATGCCGGCCGCATGCGCGAGCGCTATTTCAGGACCGAGATGGCGAAGGCGGCGTGAGCCGCCTTCGCATCATGGCCGCTTCAGCTTGCAGCGGTCGATGAAGTCGTAACCCTTCTCGCGGGCCGTATCGTTGAAGTAGCCGGTGTCGCGGAAGGCCTGGAGCTCGTCCTTGGTCATCGCGTTGACCGTGCCCTTGGCGTAGCAGCTGCACGGCGTATGCACCGCCTCGCGGGTCGTGTTCATCAGCTGCGACTGCGTGACCAGGCAGGCATCGAAGGCCCGCAGCTGGATCATGTAGGGCGTGAGGTTCTTCGCCGTCGGGTCAGGCGGCGGCAGGGAGCTCGTGCTGCCGGCGGCCAGCGCCGCGCCTGCGGAAACCAGCAAAGACATTCCCGCGGCCCAGAGGACCGCACCAACCCGCCGCTTCGTCATTGTTCGCATTGCCCGTTTCCGCGGCGAGGCCCGGGGACTCCCGAATCCCCCTGATCAGGCCATGCCGCCGCCGGGCGCGGATCGTCCACAGCGCCGGCGAAAAAGCAATGACGCAAAGGTCACACCGCCTTGCGAATCCAGACCTTGTTGTCGTGGAAGGCGGCACCGCCATAGGGCGCCGGCGAATCCGCGCCGGTGATGGTGTTGATGCCGCGCCCGCCGCGATGGGCGCCGTTCGGCCAGATCGACTCGGCGATGACGACGCCGCGCACCAACCCGTCGAACAACACCGCATCGAGCTCGACCGTGCCGCGCCGGTTGCCAACCGTGACAGGGTCACCCGCGGCGATGCCGAGCGCCGCCGCATCGAGCGGATGCAGCATCAGTGTCGGCGCGCCCTCCTTCTTCTGCGAGGTCGGCGTCTCCGTGAAGCTGGAATTCAGGAAATTGCGCGCCGGGCTGGTGGCGAGCCGGAACGGATGCTCGTCATCGGCCGCTTCGATCACCCCCCAATGGTCGGGCAGCGCGGGCAAGGTCTCATGCGGTCCGACGAGGCCTGCATTGCTGTTCGGCACCTTGGTCCAGTCCGGCTTGAAGCGGAACTTGCCATCGCGCCAGCCGAAGCCCTTGAGATAATGCGCCGTCTCGAAATCCGGCTGGATGTCGATGAAATCATTGGCGACCAGCTCTTCGAGCGTGCCGCGACCTGTCTCCTGCAAGGTCCAGTCGACGATCTCGCGCGGGGTCATCGTGAAGCCGCGATGCTCGGCGCCGAGGCGCTGGGCCAAGGCGCAGATCACCTCATGGTTCGAGCGGCACTCGCCCGGCGGCTCGACGAGCTTGCCGCCCCACATGATGTGCTGGTGGCCACCGCCCTGGTAGAGGTCGTCATGCTCCATGAACTGCGTCGCCGGCAGCACGATGTCGGCCATCTGCGCGGTTTCGGTCATGAACTGCTCGTGCACGACGGTGAAGAGGTCCTCGCGGGCGAAGCCGCGCTTCACCAGTTCCTGCTCGGGCGCGACCGTGACCGGATTGGTGTTCTGGATGAACAGCGCCTTGACCGGCCCGCCCCGGCGCAGCGCCTCGGTATCGCCGGTAAGCACCCGGCCGATCTGCGACTGGTCGAGCTGGCGGACATTGCGGTCGATCTTGTCGAGCCCCTCGATCAGGCCCTTGCGCCATTTGTAGATGCCGCTGTTGGAGTGGAAGGCGCCGCCGCCCTCGTATTGCCAGGCGCCGGTCACCGTCGGGATGCAGGAGGCGGCGTGGATGTTGACCGCGCCATTGCGCTGGCGGGCGAAGCCATAGCCGAGCCTGAAGAAGCTCTTCTTGCGCGTGCCGACGAGGGTGGCGAATTCCTCGATCTCGGCGACGCTGAGGCCGGTGATCGCCGCCGCCCACTCCGGGGTGCGGGTGGCAAGATGCGCCTCCAACTCCTCCGGGGCATCGGCGAAGCGGGCGAGATAGTCGCGGTCGGCATGGCCGTCGCGGAAGAGAACGTGCATGACCGCGCAAGCGAGCGCGCCGTCCGTGCCGGGCTTCAGCACGAGCGGCAAATCGGCCTGGTCGAGCGTGGCGTTGCGGTAGATGTCGATCGCGACGATCTTGGCGCCGCGCTCCTTCCGCGCCTTGACGGCGTGGTGCATGACGTTGACCTGCGTGTGCACCGGGTTGGTGCCCCAGATCACGACGCAATCCGACTTCGCCATCTCGCGCGGATCGGGCCCGGCGAGCTTGCCGGTGCCGGCGATGAAGCCGGTCCAGGCGGTGGTGGTGCAGATCGTCGAATACTGGCCGGAATAGCGCTTGGCGTGGCGCAGGCGGTTGATGCCGTCGCGCATCACCAACCCCATGGTGCCGGCATAGTAATAGGGCCAGACCGCCTCGGCGCCGTGCTCGGCCTCGATCGCCAGGAAGCGCCTGGCGATCTCGTCCAGCGCCTCGTCCCAGGAGATACGCTCGAAGGCGCCCGAGCCCTTCGGCCCGGTGCGCCGCAGCGGATAGAGCAGCCGATCGGGATGATGGATGCGCTCGGCGTAGCGGGCGACCTTCGCGCAGATCACGCCGTCGGTGTAGCTCTGGCGCTTGTTGCCGCGGACCCGGCCGATCGTCTTGCCGTCGATGACCTCGACCTCGAGCGAGCAGGCGGAGGGGCAATCATGCGGGCAGACCGAAGGCAGGCGCGCGATACGGGGAAGCTCTGTCATGCACCCTTCCTAGAACAGCTCCAGGATTGGCGGAAGCGGGGTGGTTGCATTACCCGGCTGCGGCGGGGCAAGGTGTCCGTCATCCGGCGGCTGGGGATTCAGCCGGGCCACCAGCCACGCGCAACGTTGTCGCAGGCCGCTGCACGTCAACTCCGGATTAAGATTAATGATTCAATTTGGCCGCATCCGAGTAGTCCAAGGCGCTTCTGCGCCGGAGTCCTGACGATGCGTTGCGTTGCGTTCCTAGCCGGCCTCGCGGCCGCCTGCCTCTCCCTCGCGCTGGGCGCGCCGGCGCAGGCACAATCCTCGCAGTACAGCCAGTACACCTCGCCGGAACCGGTCCAGAACTGGCACCTGACACTCGGCGCCGGGCTGCGCTATCAGCCCGACTATATGGGCTCCAACGACTACGTCTTCCGCCCGCGGCCGATCATCTCGCTGGCGCGCGGCACCAAGAGCACCTGGTGGACCTCGGAGGACGATGCGATCAGCATCGGCTTCTTCTCGGGCAAGGCCTGGCGCATCGGCTTCTCCGGCAACCTGCTCTGGGAGCGCAAGGCCGATACCAATGTCGCCCTGCGCATCATGGGCGTGCCGGACACCAAGTTCGGCGCCGAGGCCGGCGCCTTCGTCGAGTTCTACCCGACCTCCTGGCTGCGGACCCGCGTGGATCTGCGCCGCGGCATCGTCGCGCATGACGCCCTGGTCGCCGAGGCCAAGGTCGACGTCTTCCAGCGTATCGGCCCGTGGTCGCTCGGCATCGGCCCGCGCATGACGATCGTCGGCTCCGACTATGTCCGCACCTATTTCGGCGGCACCGTCGCCGGCAATGGCGGGCTGCTGCAGCGCTTCAACGCCGGCGTGCTCTCGGTCGGCGCCATCGCCCAGGCGACCTACAACTGGACCGACAAGTTCCAGACGACGACCTATATCGAGTACAAGCGCCTGATGGGCGACGCCGCCAAGGCGCCGATCGTCAAGGGCTTCGGCGACCGCGACTCCCTCACCTTCGGCATCTCGGCCAGCTACGCCTTCGATATGGGGTTCTGAGACGCTTCAGTCCGGCAAAGAAAAAGGGCGGGTCCAGCGGACCCGCCCTTCCTGTTTCCGGTACCGACAATCGGCTCAGCCGACGATCTCGTTGCCCGAGAAGAACTGCGCGATCTCGATCGCGGCGGTCTCGGGAGCGTCCGAGCCGTGCACGGTGTTCTCGCCGACCGACTGGGCGAAGAGCTTGCGGACGGTGCCGTCTGCGGCGTTGGCCGGGTTGGTGGCGCCCATCACCTCACGGTACTTGGCGATCGCGTCCTCGCCCTCGAGGACCTGCACGACGACCGGACCGGAGGTCATGAACTCGACGAGCTCGCCGAAGAAGGGGCGCTCCTTGTGGACGGCGTAGAAGGTCTGCGCCTGCGCCGTGGTCATCTGGATGCGCTTCTGCGCGACGATGCGCAGGCCGGCCTTCTCGATGACCGCGTTGACCGCGCCGGTGAGATTGCGCTTCGTCGCATCGGGCTTGAGAATGGAGAAGGTACGCTGGACAGCCATCGTTGAGATCCTTGCGGGGAAAATCGGGGAATGCGGCGCGCTTATAGCGGCGCCCTCCACCGGCCACAAGGCTGCGACCACCTTGTCGGTGCGCGATCTGCCGTTATGATCCGCGCCATGATCGCCGCGACCGCCCTCGTAATCCTGATGTCGACGCACCTGGAAGGGTGTGCGGGATCGGCATTGCGCTAAGCGCGCCGCGATCATCCCCGCAAACCCTGCCGTGGCGAGCAGGGTTCGGTCGAATTCGGCTCTCCCGGCTATCTTGGAGAGCAGACATGACCATCGAGAGCGCCGAATACTCTGACGATACAGACAAGCCAGCGGGTTTTGGCCGGCTGGTGATCCGGGCTGCGCGCAGCGACGATCTCGAAGCGCTCACAGCGCTGGTCAATCTACCGGGCTTTCGCGCCGGAACCTTGCGCCTGCCCTATCAACGGACGGAAGTGACACGACGCTGGCTGGAGGATCCGAACACCGACGGGCTCAACATCGTCGCACTCCGCGACGGTGAGCTGGTCGGCCAGGCCGGATTCGAGCGCTATCGCGGCCGAAGGGCACATGTCGCCTATATCGGCATCGGCGTGCATGACGATCATCATGGCACCGGCATCGGCACGGCGCTGCTCGGCGAGCTCGTCGACGCCGCCGACAACTGGTTCGGCCTGAGGCGGCTCGAACTGACGGTCTACGCCGACAATGCGGCGGCGATCGCGCTCTACCGCAAATTCGATTTCGAGCCAGAAGGGCTTCTGCGCGCTTACGCCTTTCGCGCCGGTACTTACGCCGATGCGCTCACGATGGCGCGGCTGCGTCTCTGAACCTCAGTGCCGGGTCAGGAAGCGACGCGCCTCGCGCAGTGCCTCGGCGACCTCGTCACGGCTCATCTCGAGCGCCAGTTCGCTGCGGTGCGAGGCGGCGCGGGCGCACCCCTTGGCGAAGGCGACGTTGAACCAGGTCTGCGCCGCGACCAGATCGACCGGTCCGGAGCGGCCGGAGGCGTGCATCAGGCCGAGCTCGTAATAGGCGTCGGCGGAGGCTTCCATCGGGATCGCCAGCGAGGCTGGGATCGCGCTCATTTCCATGCGTGCCATGACGAACTCTCCCTGTTTTCCTTCGATGCCGGCCCGTTTGGAGGCCGCGGCTTGTGAGGAGAAGTTCGGTCCCGGCGGTAAAAGACTCCGCTAAAATTCGAGATGAATCGAAGCTCAACGAGTCGCAAACGAGCGGTTAAAGCAAGATTCGATTCAGGCTCGCGCGTCGAATCCGGCAATGATTTCAATCAATTCCGAAATTGGCATCGGTGAAGGCGTCAACCTGCCATTCACCTTGCCCCAAGGTCAGCGCGAGATTCCGGCGTTTGCCACGAGCCATCTTGAAGATGGCGCGGCTTCGGATATGGTTTATATCTGAACCATCTGAGCGACGAAGATCGCCATCACCGAGGAGGAACGCCATGGCCATTCGCCTGCCCCTGACCGCCGCCGGCCTGCTGCTCGCTTTCGCCGTCCCCGCTGCGGCCCAGGACGTCACCGGCACTTGGTTGCGCGACACCGGCGCCTCCAAGGTGCGCTTCACCAAATGCGGCGAAGCCATGTGTGGGACGATCTCCTGGCTCAAGGAGGCCAATGGCCCGGCCAAGGTGGGCCAGCGCATCTTCTACGACATGAAGCCGTCCGGCGCCGGCAAATGGAACGGCAGCGCCTTCAACCCGGAGGATGGCAAGACCTATTCCGGCACGATGTCGCTCGCCGGCGACACGCTGACCACCGCCGGCTGCGTCTTCGGCGGGATGATCTGCCGCTCGGTGAAGTGGTCGCGTAGCAACTGAAGCGCGAAGCTCCGAGGATGGCGCTTACCCTCGGAACCACCGCGTCATCCTGGACAAGCGGCGAAGCCGCGCAGTTCCGGAATCCATCGTAAGACTCCGGAGCTCTACGATGGATCCCGGGTCGAGCTGCGCTCGCCCAGGATGACGGCGCGTTTTCCGGCCTGGATGGAGGACGCTTACCGCGCCTTCTGACCGAACAGGATCGACTTTTCTTCCGGCGTCGAGATGCCGGCCGGGTTGCGCAGCTCCTCGGCGACGGCAATGCCGCGCTTGACCGCCGGGCGGGCCAGCACCGTGTCGAGCCAGCGCCCGACATTAGGGAACTGCTTGATGTCCTGGCCCTGGCGCTCCCAGCCGCGAGCCCAGCCGACGCAGGCCATGTCGGCAATCGAGTACTCGTCGCAGATGTAGTCGCGGCCTTCGAGACGCTTGTTCAGCACGCCATAGAGGCGGTTGGCCTCATTGGTGTAGCGGTCGATCGCGTAGGGCACCTTCTCGGGCGCGTAGATACGGAAATGATGGGTCTGGCCGAGCATCGGGCCGAAGCCGCCCATCTGCCAGAACAGCCACTCATCGACGGCGACGCGGCCGCGCTCGTCCTTCGGATAGAACTTCCCGGTCTTGCGGCCGAGATATTGCAGGATCGCGCCGGATTCGAAGACAGAGATCGGCTTGCCATCCGGCCCCTCGGGATCGACGATCGCCGGCATGCGGTTGTTCGGCGAGATCGCCAGGAATTCCGGCTTGAACTGATCGCCCTTGCCGATGTTCACGGGAATGACGTTGTAGGGCAGCCCGGTTTCCTCGAGCATGATGGTGATCTTCCAGCCGTTCGGTGTCGGCCAGTAATGGAGATCGATCGGCTTGCCCTGCACTGCTGACATGTCCCAGTCCTCGCGGTTGTTGCGGGTCGACGAGACATCTAGGTCGCGAGCCTAGCCAGCGTAAGCACCGGGGCCGTGCGCCCGGAGCGGGCGCGGCATGCGGGCAGCGCTCACAGCGCCAGCTTGAAGCCCTCATGGGTCTGGCTGAAGCCGATGCGACGATAGAAGCGATGCGCCGCCTCGCGCGCCTTGTCCGAGGTGAGCTCGACGAGGCCGGCGCCCTTCTGGCGAGCGACGTCGACGGCATGGGCGACCATGGCCTCGCCGACGCGCCGGCCACGCAGGTCCGGATGGACGTGGACGCTTTCGAGCTTGGCGCGCTTGCGGCCGCGATAGGCCAAGCCCGGGATCAGCGTGAGCTGCAAGGTGCCGACGACCTTGCCGTCGAGCTCGGCGACGAAGAGCGTATTGTAGGGGCTGGCGTCGACTTCCGCGAAGGCAGCGAGATAGGCCGGGTGCCGCGCCTCTTCCTCGATCTCGGCGAGCGTGCGCGTCTGCGTGGCGGCGCCCAGCATGATCAGGGTGGCGATGCGTGGAACATCGTCGCGGCGCGCCTCGCGCATGGTCACGGCGGCAAGATCGGCTGCCTCGGTCATCGTCGTCTCCGTCGGGAATTCGCCGGCTCGTCGCTCAGATCATCACCAGGCGCTTGGCCATGATCAGTGTGTTGGGCGTGTCCTCACGCCCGTCGAAACGGGCCTGGCGCTGCAGGAAGAAACCCATGCGCTCATAGAAGGCGATCGCGAGCTCGTTCTGGCTCTCGACCTCCAGCCGCGCCACCGGCGCATCGGGGAAGCAGGCGAGCGCGACCTGCAGCAGCGTGCGCCCGATGCCCTCGCCCTGCCGCGTCGGCGAGACATAGAGCCGGGTCAGCATGGCCGCCCGGTCGGGCTCGCGCCGGGCGGAGGCGGTACCGACCACCTCCTCGCCCAGGAGCGCGACCAGGAAGACGCCGCTGTCGCGGCCGAGCTGGGCATTCAGCGCGTCGAGCGAATGCCAGGCATTGGTGATCTCGGCAACGCGGCGCCAGCCATAGATGCCGTCATAAGTGTCGTGCCAGGTCTCGACCAACAGCGAGCGAACCGCCGGCAGATCGGCGGCGAGCGCATCGCGGATGATCAAGTCCTTCGGCGTCACTCGATGCCTAATTTCTTCTTCAGGATCTCGTTCAGTGCCTGCGGGTTGGCCCTGCCGCCGGAGGCCTTCATCGCCTGGCCGACGAACCAGCCCAGCATGGTCGGCTTCGCCTTGACCTGCTCGACCTTGTCCGGATTGGCGGCGATGATCTCATCGACCGCCTTCTCGATCGCGCCGGTGTCGGTGACCTGCTTCATGCCGCGGGCCTCGACGATCTCGCGCGGATCACCGCCTTCGGTCCAGACGATCTCGAACAGGTCCTTGGCGATCTTGCCGGAGATCACGCCCTCGCCGATCAGGTCGACGAGGCCGCCGAGCTGCGCCGCCGAGACCGGCGAGGCCGAGACGTCCTTGCCTTCCTTGTTGAGGCGGCCGAACAATTCGTTGATCACCCAGTTGGCGGCGGCCTTGCCGTCGCGGCCCTTCGCCACCGCCTCGAAATAGTCGGCCTGGTCGCGCTCGGCGACGAGCACCGAGGCGTCATAGGGCGAGAGCCCGTATTCGGTGATGAAGCGGCCTTTCTTGGCGTCGGGCAGCTCCGGCAGCTGCGCCTTCAGCTCGGCGATGAAAGCATCGTCGAATTCGAGCGGCAGCAGGTCCGGGTCGGGGAAATAGCGGTAATCATGCGCCTCCTCCTTGGAGCGCAGCGAGCGGGTCTCGCCCTTGCCGGGATCGTAGAGGCGGGTCTCCTGGTCGATCGTACCGCCATCCTCGAGGATGCCGATCTGGCGGCGGGCCTCGACCTCGATCGCCTGGCCGATGAAGCGGATCGAGTTGACGTTCTTGATCTCGCAGCGCGTGCCGAAGGGCGCGCCAGGCTTGCGCACGGAGACGTTGACGTCGGCGCGCAGATTGCCCTTCTCCATATCGCCGTCGCAGGACCCGATGTAGCGCAGGATGGTGCGCAGCTTCGAGACGTAGGCCTTGGCCTCGTCGGCCGAGCGCAGATCCGGCTTGGAGACGATCTCCATCAGCGCCACGCCCGAGCGGTTGAGGTCGACGAAGCTCATGGTCGGATGCTGGTCGTGCATCGACTTGCCGGCGTCCTGCTCGAGATGCAGGCGCTCGATGCCGACGCTGATCTGCTCGGTCGGCGACAGGTCGACCGCGATCTCGCCCTCGCCGACGACCGGATGCTTGTACTGGCTAATCTGGTAGCCCTGCGGCAGGTCGGGATAGAAATAGTTCTTGCGGTCGAAGACCGAGCGCTTGTTGATCGCGGCGTTGAGGCCGAGCCCGGTGCGGACCGCCTGGCGCACGCACTCCTCGTTGATCACCGGCAGCATGCCCGGCATCGCCGCGTCGACCAGGCTGACATGGGCGTTCGGCTCGCCGCCGAAGGCGGTCGAGGAGCCCGAGAACAGCTTGGCGTTGGAGGTGACCTGAGCATGGATCTCGAGGCCGATCACGATTTCCCAGTCGCCGGTCGCACCCTTGATCAGCTTCTTCGGGTCGGCGGGGCGGACATGCGCATTCATGAGACGACTTCCATGAGGTGTTGCTGCTGACGCTGGCGCGCGCGTCCCTCAGGTAGAACTTCGGCCCGTCGCCAGCAAGCACCTGTTGCACCGCTCTTGCGTGGCTCCGGAGCGACAATAGCTGATTATCGATGAAAATTGCGCCGAAATGTCGAGTGAAGAAACTTGACAATCGTCAGCGTGATGGAGTTGTTGCGCATTGGCCGGAAACCGTGAAGGTTGCGCCGCGCCCGCATTTTCGGAGTTTCACATGATCCGCCGCTCCAGCCGGGCCTTCGCCGCCCTGGCGGTCCTGCTTCCGGCCCTGTCCACCGAGGCCCTCGCCCAAGGCGCGCCGCCGGCCCCGCCGGTCACGGTCGCGACGCCGCTCGCCAAACGCGTCACCAACTGGGACGAGTTCACCGGCCGCTTCGAGGCCAGCGAACAGGTCGAGGTCCGCGCCCGCGTCTCCGGCTTCCTCGATTCGGTCCATTTCCGCGACGGCGACCTGGTCAAGGCCGGCGACCTGCTCTTCACCATCGACCAGCGGCCCTACAAGCTCGCCGTCGATGCCTCCCGGGCCGAGGTGGCGCGCGCCAAGGCGCAGGTCGACCTCAACCAGAACGAGGTCGAGCGCGCCGAGGCGCTGACGCAGAACCGCACCATCACCGCCCGCGACATCGACCAGCGCCGCGCCAATCTCAACGGCGCGATCGCCAGTCAGCAAGCGGCCGAGGCCAATCTGAAGACGGCCGAGCTCAACCTCGAATGGACGCAGGTGCGCGCTCCCCTCGCCGGGCGCGTCTCGAACAAGCGCGTCGACCAGGGCAACCTGATCGCCGGCGGCCAGTCGGGCGCGACGCTGCTGACCACGATCGTCGCCGTCGACCCGATCAAGTTCGTCTTCGACACCTCCGAGGCCGACTATCTTCGCTATGCGAAGTCGCAGGACCTGCGGAAGCCCGGCACGCCGGTGCGCGTGCGGCTTTCGAGCGAGACCAAATGGGACCGCGAAGGCAAGATCGACTTCGTCGACAACGCGCTGAACGCCCGCTCCGCGACGATCCGGACCCGCGCCGTCTTCCCGAATCCCGACGGGCAGCTGACGCCCGGGACCTTCGGACGCCTGCGGCTCTTCGCTGGCGAAGGCGACGCCCTGCTGGTGCCGGACGCGGTCATCGTCTCCGACCAGGCCAACAAGATCGTGCTGACGGTCGGCGCCGACAACAAGGTGGTGCCGAAGCCCGTCCAGCTCGGCCAGATCAGCGACGGGCTGCGCGTCATCACCAAGGGACTCGAGCCGAGCGACAAGGTGATCGTGAACGGCATCGCCAATCCGATGGTGCGCCCGGGCGTCGCGGTGACGCCGCAGCCGACCGAGATCAAGGCCGCCGCCGCCAACTGACGGCCTGAGACGGTCGTAACGAGCGCGGACGGTATCCTCCGTCCGCCCTGCCCTTTTTGGCCAGGACCAGAGCATGTTCCGCTTCGCCCATTTCTTCATCGACAGGCCGATCTTCGCGACCGTGCTCTCGGTGCTGCTGACGATCGCCGGCGCCATCACGCTGCGCACCCTGCCGATCGCCGAATATCCCGAGATCGCGCCGCCGACCGTCACGATCACCGCGAACTATCCGGGCGCCTCGGCCGAGGTCGTCGCCTCGACGGTCGCCGCGCCGATCGAGCAGGAGGTCAACGGCGTCGACGACATGCTCTACATCTCGTCGCAGTCGACCGGCGACGGGCGCGTCTCGATCAACGTCGTCTTCAAGGCCGGCACCGATGTCGACCAGGCCCAGGTGCTGGTGCAGAACCGCGTCTCGGCGGCCGAGCCGCGCCTGCCGCAGGAGGTCCGCACGCTCGGCCTGCAGGTCCGCAAGGCCTCGCCGGACTTCCTGATGGTCATCCACATGCTGTCCCCGGACGGCTCGCGCGACCAGCAATACGTCTCGAACTACACCACGCTGAACGTGAAGGACGTGCTGACCCGCGTCGAGGGCGTCGGCGACGTCCAGGTCTTCGGTGCGCGCGACTATTCGATGCGCGTCTGGCTCGACCCGGCCAAGGTTGCGGCGCGCAACCTGACCGCCGGCGACGTCGTCGCGGCGATCCGCGCGGCCAACATCCAGGTCGCGGCCGGTGCGATCAACCAGCCGCCGGCGAAGTCCGATGGCGCCTTCCAGCTTTCGGTCAACACGCTCGGGCGCCTGACCAGCATCGACGAGTTCTACAACATCGTCGTCCGCTCGGATGCCGATGGCGGCACCATCCGCGTGCGCGACGTCGCCCGGGTCGAGCTCGGCGCGCAGGACTACCTGTCCAACTCCTATCTCGACAACAAGGAAGCCGTCGCGATCGGCGTCTTCCAGCGCCCCGGCACGAATGCGCTCGCGGCCTCCGAGGCGCTCATCAAGACGATGCAGACGCTGTCGAAGAACTTCCCGGCCGGCGTCGAGCATACCATCGTCTACAACCCGACCGAGTTCATCCGGGAATCCGTCTCGGCCGTCGTCGCGACCCTGCTCGAAGCGATCGTGCTCGTCGTGATCGTGGTGATCCTGTTCCTGCAGACCTGGCGCGCCGCGATCATCCCGATCATCGCGATCCCGGTCTCGCTGGTCGGCACCTTCCTGATCATGAGTGCGGTCGGGATCTCCTTCAACACGATCTCGCTGCTGGCACTCGTGCTGGCGATCGGCATCGTCGTCGACGACGCGATCGTCGTCGTCGAGAACGTCGAGCGCTACCTGGCGCAGGGAATGAGCGCGGTCGACGCGGCACACAAGACGATGGACGAGGTCGGCGGCGCACTGCTGGCGATCGCCCTCGTGCTCTGCGCCGTGTTCATTCCGACCGCCTTCATCACCGGCCTGCAGGGGACGTTCTACCAGCAATTCGCAGTCACGATCGCAGCCTCGACGGCGATCTCGTGCTTCGTCTCGCTGACCCTGTCGCCGGCCCTGGCGGCGATCCTGCTGAAGCCGCACAGCCATGAGGAGCCAAAGGGCTTCCTGGCGGTCCTCAGTGCGCCGCTGCGCTGGTTCTTCAAATACTTCAACAAGGCTTTCGACTGGCTTTCGCACGCTTACGGCTCCGCGACCTCGCGCCTGATCCGCTTCGGCGTGATCATGCTGCTGGTCTATGCAGGCCTGATCGCGGTCGCCGGCCAGCGCCTGGCCTCGATTCCGACCGGCCTCGTCCCGCAGCTCGACCGCGGCTACTTCATCGCGGTCTTCCAGCTGCCGCCCGGCTCCTCCCTGCCCCGCACCGACGCGGTCATCCGCAAGGCGACCGATGTCCTGCTGTCACGGCCTGGCGTTGCCCATGCCGTCGCCTTCGCCGGCCTCGATGGCGCGACCTTCACGCTCGCGCCCAATGCCGGCGTCGCCTTCGTCACGCTCACCGACTTCAAGGAGCGGGCCAAGCAGGGTCTCACCACCCAGGGCATCCTCAACGATCTGCGCACCCAGCTGTTCGGGATCGGCGAGGCCTTCGCCCTGATCATCGAGCCCCCGGCGGTGCCCGGCATCGGCAATGGCGGCGGTCTCAAGGGCTATGTCCAGGATCGCGGCGGCAAGGGCCTGGCAGCGCTCGAAGGCGCGACCTGGGCCGTGGCCGGGACAGCCGGCCAGACGCCCGGCATCCAGCAGCCCTTCACGCTGTTCTCGACCAGGACGCCGCAGATCTACGCCGATATCGACCGCACCAAGGCGGAGATGCTCGGCGTCCCGGTGACACGCGTGTTCGAGACGCTGTCGATCTATATGGGCTCGGCCTATGTGAACGACTTCAACATCCTCGGCCGCACCTTCCGGGTCACGGCCCAGGCCGACAATCCGCAGCGGCTCGACATCCGCGACGTCGCCGATCTGAAGACCCGCAACGCCGATGGCGAGATGGTACCGATCGGCTCGGTCGCGACCTTCTCGGACACGACCGGCGCCTATCGCGTGCCGCGTTACAACCTCTATCCGGCGGCTGAAGTGCAAATGTCGATGGCACGCGGCTACTCGACCGGCCAGGGCATCGCGGCGGTCGAGCAGATCGCTCAGAAGGTCCTGCCGGCCGGCTTCGGCTTCGAATGGACCGAGATCGCGCTGCAGGAGAAGCTCGCCGGCAACACCGCGATCATCGCCTTCGGCCTCGCCGTCGTCTTCGTCTTCCTCCTGCTGGCAGCGCTGTACGAAAGCTGGACCTTGCCGCTGGCGGTCATCCTGATCGTGCCGATGTGTATCCTCGCGGCGATGATCGGCGTCGGCTACAAGGACTTCGACCGCAACGTGCTCGTTGATATCGGCCTCGTCGTGCTCGTCGGCCTGGCAGCGAAGAACGCGATCCTGATCGTCGAGTTCGCCAAGCAGGCCGAGGACGAGGGCATGAGCCGGCGCGATGCCGCGATCGCGGCGGCCCGGACCCGGCTGCGGCCGATCCTGATGACCTCGCTCGCCTTCATCCTCGGCGTTCTTCCCCTGACGACTTCGGTCGGCGCCGGCGCCGAGATGCGCCAGGTGCTGGGTATCGCGGTGTTCTCCGGCATGATCGGCGTCACCCTGTTCGGCCTGCTGTTCACGCCGGTGTTCTACGTCGTGGTGCGCTGGCTCGCCGGGCTCGGCAGCCGCAAGAAGCCGGCCGAGCCGAAGCAAGCCACGCCGCAGGCCCACTGACGGTCGTCCCCGATGACGACGCCCGCCATCATCGTCAGCGTGGTGGCGGCCGTCGTCGTCCTGATCGGCACCGGTGTGTTTCTGGCGTCATGGCGCCGCCTGCGCCGGGCTGAATTCATCCGGCATTATCCTTGGCCGCGCGGGCTGCTCGACAAGCTCGCGGGCCATCATCCGAGCTTCACCCGCAAGGAGACGGCGCTGGTCTCCGAGGGGCTGCGCCAGTTCTTCCTGGCCTATCTTGCGTCCGGGCGACGCGAGGTCGCCATGCCCTCGCAGGTCGCGGACGACCTCTGGCACGAGTTCATCCTCTACACCCGCGATTATGGCCGCTTCTGCAACCAGGCCTTCGGGCGCTTCCTGCACCACACGCCGGCCATCGCACTCCGAAACGGCGCACGCCGCGACAATTCCGCCTTGCGCCGCGTCTGGTGGCATTGCTGCCGCGACGAGAACATCGACCCGGTCCGCCCGACGCGCCTGCCATTGCTCTTTGCGCTCGACAGCAAGCTCAGGATCGCCAACGGCTTCGTCTACACGCCGGACTGCGCGGCGCTGAGGCGCCATGGCGACCGCGGCGCGCAATGCGGCGGCGACTTCTCGAGCACGTCCTATGACGGCAGTACCAGCGGCTTCGGGGACAGCGGCAGTTCCTCCGACAGCGGCAGCTCCGATAGCGGTGGCGGCGACAGCGGTGGAGGCGATGGTGGCGGCTGCGGTGGTGGCGGCGGCGACTGAGCCGAAGCTCAGTTCTGCTTGATCTTCGAGCCCTTGATCACGACATCCGAGCTCGCCGTCGCGTTGATCTTGCCGCTCGCGCGGATCGTCACGTCCTTGCCCTTGAGATCGACCGAGCCGTCCTTCCTGAGATTGAGCTCGGCCGACCCGGCATCGAGCATGATGCTGTCCGCCGCCCGGACTGCGAGCGTCTTGCCGCTCGCGACGGCGAAATCCCTGCTGCTGTCGAGGTCGATGCTGACGGCGGCCGCGACCTCGAAGGCGCGCGTCGCCAGGCTGATCTCGCGATTGGCGGTCATGTTGAGCGCCGTGCCGGCGATGAGGCTCATGCCGGTGCCGACGGTCGTCCGCATGCCGCCTCCGACATTGACGACATAGGCCGAGCCCACCGCCGTGCGGAAGTGGCCTCCGACCGTCAGCGCCAGCTCGGAGCCGACATTGATCGTGCAGGCGCCGCCGGCCGTGATCGACAGTCCGAGCGGAGCCGTGATCGCGACCGAACCGCCGCGCCCGACAGTGATCGCCTGCAACAAAGTGGAAAGCTGCGCCTCGAGCGCGGCGACCCGTCGCGCGAGGGCCTCGACTTCCGGCGTCGCCATGGATGCGTCCCCCTTCTTTTGCGCGCAGCCGACACAATCTATCACGAACGGGCGTGGCTCATCGCGCCGCTATCCCTTTGCGCCACGCAACCAATCCAATCCCATCGGCGTATCAGAGCATCGCATCGAGAAGGCCCGATCGAGTGACCTCACGCCCTGCCCTGTTCTGGTTCCGCGACGATCTGCGCCTGTCCGACAATCCGGCCCTGAGAGCTGCGCTCGACCATGGCCCCATCATCTGCCTCTATGTCCTCGACACATCGGCGGACCGGCGAGCTCTGGGCGGGGCGGCGCGCTGGTGGCTGGCGCGTTCGCTGACGGCGCTGTCAGAGGCCATTTCGGCGAAAGGCGGCGAACTGCTGGTCCTGCGGGGCGATCCGGCCGAGCTGCTGCCTCGCATCGTGCACGAGGCCGATGTCGGATACGTCGCCTGGAGCCGACGCTATGACGGCGCCGCGATCGCGCTCGACAAAGCACTGAAGGCTGAGCTCACCGCAGCCGGCGTCACGGTCGAGAGCTTCAATGCCAGCCTGCTCAACGAGCCATGGCTAGTGAAGACCAAGGCGGATGGGCCGTTCAAGGTGTTCACGCCCTATTGGCGCGCGGTGCGCGACGGCGGCGAGCCTTCGGCTCCACTCCCCGCGCCCGCCCGGTTGAGCAAAGCAAGGCTGTCGGCGGCGCTGCGCGAGCGGGCTCTCGCGATCGCGGATCTTGAACTCGAGCCGACGGCGCCCGACTGGGCCGGCGGGCTGCGCGACGCCTGGACGCCGGGCGAGGACGGCGCCCGGGACCGTCTCGACGCCTTCCTCGACGAGACGCTCGCCGGCTATCGCGAGGCGCGCGACCTGCCCGACCGGATCTCGACCTCGCGGCTGTCGCCGCATCTGCGTTTCGGCGAGATCAGCCCCCGGCAGATCTGGCATGCGACCCAGGCGGCGCTGGACGCGGGCGACACACCGGGCTCGGCTGGCGATGTCGACAAGTTCTTCAGCGAGATCAGCTGGCGCGAGTTCTCCTACCATCTGCTCTTCCACAATCCCGACCTCGCCAGCGTCAACTATGATCGCCGCTTCGACGCGATGGCCTGGGAGAAGGACGAGGCCGGCCTGACAGCCTGGCAGACGGGCCGGACCGGCTATCCGATCGTCGATGCCGGGCTGCGCGAGCTCTGGCAGACCGGCTGGATGCACAATCGCGTCCGGATGATCGCGGCCTCCTTCCTGATCAAGCATCTGCTGACCGATTGGCGCGTCGGGGAAGCGTGGTTCTGGGACACGCTGGTCGACGCCGACCCCGCGAACAATCCGGCAAGCTGGCAATGGGTCGCCGGCTCCGGCGCCGATGCGGCGCCCTATTTCCGCGTCTTCAACCCGGTGACGCAGGGCGAGAAATTCGATCCGAAAGGCGCTTACGTCCGACGCTTCGTTCCCGAGCTGGCGGAACTCGGCGACAAGTTCATTCATCGTCCGTGGGACGCACCAGCGAATGAGCTGAAAAAGGCAGGCATCGTCCTCGGTCGGGACTACCCGAAGCCGATCATCACCCTCGACTTCGGCCGCCGGCGCGCCCTCGAGGCCTTCGCCGCCCTTCGCCCGGAATAGCCTGCCATCATGACGCTCCCTGCCTTCTTCACGCGCGCTTCGCTCACCATCGACCTCGCCAGGCTCGGCGTCGCTCCCGGCGATTCCGTCATGGTCCACGCGGCGGTCAGCAAGGTCGGGCGCCTGCTCGACGGCCCTGACACGGTCATCGCCGCCCTGCGCGACGCCGTCGGCCCGGGCGGTACCGTACTCGCCTATGCAGACTGGGAAGCCCGCTATGAGGCGCTGATAGATGCCGAAGGCCACGTTCCACCGGAGTGGCGCAAGCATATCCCGCCCTTCGATCCGCAGCGCTCGCGCGCAATCCGCGACAATGGCGTGCTGCCGGAGTTCCTGCGCACCACACCGGGCGCTCTGCGCAGCGCCAATCCCGGCGCCGCTATTGTGGCACTTGGGGCGAAGGCGGAGTGGTTCACCGCCGACCACCCGCTCGACTATGGCTATGGCGAAGACTCGCCACTGGCGAAGCTGGTCGAGGCCGGTGGTAAGGTTCTGATGCTGGGGGCGCCGCTCGACACGCTGACCCTGCTGCACCATGCCGAGCATCTGGCTGACATTCCCGGCAAGCGCATCCGGCGGATCGAGGTGCCGTTCGCGACGCCGACCGGCACGCACTGGCAGATGATCGAGGAGTTCGACACCGGCGATCCGATCGTCGCGGGGCTCGCGGACGACTATTTCGCGGAAATCGTGACGGAGTTCCTCGCTGGCGGCCAAGGTCGGCAGGGGTTGGTCGGGACCGCCCGATCCGTATTGGTCGATGCGGCGGCGATCACCGCCTTCGGCGTCAACTGGCTCGAAGCACGGTTCGGTTCGCCCTCACCTCGGCTCTGAGCTTCACCGCCCAAGCCATTGGCAGAGAATCATCTCCGGCTACACGGCACCGTCGCGGCGGCCGCCGCGATGCTCGCCGGCCAGCTTGCGCACCATCCAGAAATAGGCCGGGTAAGGCAGCAGCCGCATCCCCTTCATCAACCAGGCGAGGCGGCGCGGGAAGGTGATCTCGAAGCTGCCGCCGGCGAAACCGTCGACGATGCGCTCGGCCGCCTCGTCGAGCGACACCATGAACGGCATCGGAAAGCTGTTGCGCTGGGTCATCGGCGTATCGACGAAGCCGGGATTGACCAGTTGCAGGCGGATGCCGCGCCGCTCGCAATCGAACCGCAGCGCCTCGCAGAGATGGATCGCAGCCGCCTTGGAGGCGCCGTAGGCGGCTGCGCCGGGTAGTCCGCGATAGCCGGCCAACGAGGCGTTGACCGCGATCTGGCCCTTGCCGCGTCCCGCCATGCGCTCGGCGACGACGGAGGCACCGCGGACGATGCCGAGGACATTGACGGCGAAGACCTGTTCGAAGGCGGCGACATCGATCAGGCCCGGCCCGTTGCGCGGAGCGATGCCGGCATTGAGGAAGGCGAGCGCGACCGGCCCATGCACGCTCTCGATGCCCTCGACCACCGCGGCCATCGCCATCGCATCGGCGACGTCGCCGCAATGGGCGACGATCCGCCCCGGCAAGCCATCGGCGCTCAGCGCCAGCGCCTCGAGCTTGTCGAGCCGGCGCGCGGTCGCGGCGACCGTCCAGCCGCGCCGCGCCAGCTCGAGCGTCACGGCCGCGCCGATGCCGGAGCTCGCCCCGGTCACCCAGGCGACGCCGTCCTGCGGCCCGATGCGCGGCATGGTCATATCGCGAGCGGCCTCCATGCCTCGGCAGTCCTGCACCGGACCCTAGTGATGCTGCCCCTTCAGCGGAAGCCCTGCCGATAAGGGGGCGACTTGGCCTCCACCGGCTTTTCCTGCCCGATCTCGCCTGCGATAAGCTCTTCGGACGAAGGAGATCGCGATGCCGACCGAATTGCTGTTCCGAACCGACGCCTATCTCACCGAGACGCCCGCGACCGTCGTCGCCATCAACGAGCGCGGCGGCATCGAGCTCGACCGGACGGTATTCTACGCCACCGGCGGCGGCCAGCCGGGCGATGCCGGCGTGCTTGTCCGCAGCGACGGATCGGAGATCACGATCGGCACTGCGATCTACAATCCCGAGGACAAGAGCCGCGTCCTGCACGTCCCGCTCGAAGGCCAGGCAGCGCCCTCAACCGGTGAGGCCCTGGTCGCCAGGCTCGACTGGGAGCGCCGGCTGAAACGCATGCGCATCCACACGGCGCTGCATCTGCTCAGCGTCGTCCTGCCCTATCCGGTCACCGGCGGCGCGATCGGCGACGGAGATGGTCGACTCGATTTCGACATCCCCGAAGGCGGGCTCGACAAAGCGGAGCTGACCGAGAAGCTCACTGCGCTGGTGGCGAAGAACGCGGCGATCACGGAACGCTGGATCACCGACGAGGAACTCGATGCCAATCCCGGCCTGGTCAAGACCATGTCGGTCAAGCCGCCGCGTGGCTCGGGCCGGGTCCGGCTGGTCTCGATCGAGGGCATCGACCTGCAGCCCTGCGGCGGCACGCATGTGCGCAACACCTCCGAGATCGGTGCGGTCGCCGTCACCGATGTCGAGAAGAAGGGCAAGCAGAACCGGCGCGTGCGCATCGCGCTCGCTTGAAGTTTCCGCCATAACATCCTGAGAACAGAATCTTTTGAGGAGCCGCGCATGGCCCGCAACGACATCTTCGTCTCCACGCAATGGCTGGCCGAGCGGCTCGACGCGCCCGACATCGTCGTCGTCGAAGGCTCCTACTACCTGCCGGCCCAGAATCGTGACGCCAATGCCGAATATGCGCAGCAGCGCATTCCGGGCGCGGTGCGCTTCGACATCGACGTGGTGAAGGACAAGGATTCGAGCCTGCCGCATATGCTGCCGCGGCCGGATGCCTTTGCCGCCGCGGTC
>Ga0209025_1001724_pt1 | contig 26449 bp, 31 predicted proteins | sample AraplaMF_Col_mLB_FD_184256 | JGI IMG/M metagenome (GOLD analysis project Ga0209025, IMG submission 184256) | Arabidopsis root microbial communities from the University of North Carolina, USA - plate scrape MF_Col_mLB (SPAdes) (version 2) | ecosystem: Host-associated > Plants > Roots > Endosphere... | reverse complement strand
TACACCTGCAAGCTGCGCCCCTTCGCGCCGGCCCGGCCGGGCCGGCGCGATCAGCGTTCTCAACGGCACCGGAAACCTGTCAACGATGTCTCCGGTCTATAGTGTCAACGATCTCTCCGGTTGCACAGGAGAGAGATGGACCGATGATGGACCGCACCGTGGCCCAGCCCGCTTCCCCGATCGCCGGCCGGCGCGGCCGCGCCTGGATCGAGCCGGTGCTCGACCACATCGTCTGGCTGATCCTGCTGGTCGTGCTGGCGGTGTTCTCGCTGGCCATACCGGGCTTCTTCCAGCCGGGCATCTTCACCAACATCCTGGAACAATCGACCTCCATCGGCATCCTGGCGATCGGGCTGTCGCTGGTGATCATCGCCGGGCAGATGGACCTGTCGATCGAATCGACCATGGCGCTGGCGGCGATGATCACGGCCCTGCTGTTCGGCACCGCCGGCGCCGGGCTGGGCTGGACGCTGGACCCGCCCTGGCTGGTGGTGCCGGTCACCCTGGTCGGTGCGATCCTGGTGGGCTGCGTGGTCGGGCTGGTCAACGCCGTGCTGGTCGTGCGGTTCAAGATCAACGCCTTCATCGTCACTCTTGCCGGCTTCATGGCCCTACGCGGTACCGTGGTGGCGTCCTCCGGCGGCCGGTCGGTGTTCGGCCTGCCCGCCGAGATCCGCGCGGTGTCGACCAGCAACCTCTTCGGCATTCCGGTGCCGGGCCTGATCCTGATCGCGGTCTTCATCGTCTTCGGCTTCATCCTGCGGAAGACGCCGTTCGGCCGGCACCTCACCATGATCGGCGGCAACCCGCAGGCGCCGTTCCGCGCCGGGATCAAGGTCGACCGGCTGGTGATGATCGCCTTCGTCCTGTCCGGCGGCCTTGCCGCCTTCGCAGGCTGGCTGCTGGCCGCCCGAACCTCTGGTGCCACCGCCAATCTCGGCTTCGGCATCCTGTTCCCGACCTTCGCCGCGGTGGTGATCGGCGGCGTCAGCCTGAAGGGCGGCTTCGGCGGCCTGTCCGGCGTGTTCGCCGGCGTGCTGCTGCTGGGCGCGATCCAGACAGGGATCAACGTCATGGGCATGCCGCCGCACTACACCCAGGTGATCCAGGGCGTCCTGGTACTGGCCGCAGTGCTGCTGGACACGCTGAAGACCTCGATCCGGAAGCGGTACCTGTAGCCGCTAAGTCGCCGCGCCCTCCAGCGCCGCCATGAAGCGGCGGCGCCAATGGCCGATGTCGTTGCCGCGCAGCACCCGCATCATCGCGGCATGGCGCTCGCGCCGCTCCTCCACCGGCATGATCAGGGCCTGCTCCAGCGCCTCGGCCACGCTCTCGACGTCGAATGGGTTGACGATCAGCGCCGAATCCAGCTCCTCCGCCGCGCCGGCGAATTCCGACAGCACCAGCACGCCCGGATCCTCCGGGTCCTGGGCCGCGACATACTCCTTGGCGACCAGGTTCATGCCGTCGCGCATCGGCGTCACCAGCCCGACCTTGGCCGAGCGGTAGAAGCCGAGCAGCGTCTTGCGCGGCACGCTCTTGTTCAGGTAGCGCAGCGGCACCCAGTCGATATCGGCGAACTCGCCGTTGACCGCCCCGGCCAGGCTTTCCAGCTGGTGCCGGATCTCCTGGTATTCGGCGACGTCGCTGCGGGTCGGCGGCGCGATCTGCATGTAGCTGACCCGACCGCGCCGGTCCGGCCAGCGTTCGAGCAGCGTGCGGAACGCCTCGAAGCGGCGCGGCAGGCCCTTGGAGTAGTCGAGCCGGTCGACGCCGATGATCAGGTCGCGCCCGACCAGGCTGTCGCGCAGCCGGTGCGCCGACCGCATGTTCCAGGCGGCCGGGGCGTCGGCCGCGATCTCCTCGGTTTCGATCGAGATCGGGAAGGCCTCGACCACGATCCGGCGGCCGTCGATCTCGACCCGCCCGTCGGTGGTCTCGCGCCAGCTGCGGTGCCAGGCGGCGAGCAGGGCGTCGCGGTCGCGTGCGGTGTGCAGCCCGACCACGTCATAGGCGGCAAGGTCGCGCAGCAGCTCGCGATAGGTTGGCAGGGTGCGCAGCACCTCGGGCGTCGGGAACGGCGTGTGCAGGAAGAAGCCGATCGGCGCGGTGACGCCGCGGTCGCGCAGCGCCCGGCCGAGCGGGATCAGCTGGTAGTCCTGCACCCAGATCCGGTCGCCGGGCCGCAGCAGCGGCATCAGGGCGTCGGCGAACTGGGCGTTGACCCGGCGATACCCGTCCTCAGCCGCGCGGCTGTAGTGCACCAGCTGGCTGCGATAGTGGAACACCGGCCAAAGCGTCGAATTGGCGTGGCCGTTGTAGTAGAGGTCGAAATCCTCCGGCGTCAGGTCGAGCATGGCATAGGTCAGCGGCCCGGCGCGCTTCAGCTTCGGCTCCCCCGACGCCTCCTTCGCCAGCTTGCCGCTCCAGCCCAGCCAGACGCCACCGGCCTCCTTCAGCGCCGCCAGCACGGCGACGGCGAGGCCACCCTGCGGCGCCTTGCCCTCTTCCACGGGAGCGATGCGGTTCGAGACCACGATCAGGCGGCCCATGCCGGTCCCTTTTCGTCAGCGGGAGGCGTGCGCGATCCAGGCGCGCATCGCCGCGGGATCAGGCAAACGCCGGTTCGCCACGGTCGGTTCCCTGTCGCCGACCTGCAGTGCGATGCCATCATGGCGCAGCGCCGTGGCGAAGGCATCCTCGTCGGTGACATCGTCGCCCGCCGCCAGCGGCCTGCGGCCGGCGAAGGGCGGCAGGGCCAGGAAACGCTCCACCGCCGCGCCCTTGTCGACGCCGTCGGGCTTGAGCTCGACCACCATCTTGCCGGCCAGCGCGTGCCAGCCCGGGGTCCCGGCCAGCAGCGCGTCGGCGAAGGCGATGACATCGGGGCCGAGGGCCGGCGCCTGGCGGTAATGGATCGCCACCGCGGCGCCCTTCGGCTCGGCCCGCAGGCCGGATTTCCCGGCGGCGAACTCGGTCAGCGCCGCCACCAGCCGGTCGAGCACCGCGCGGTCGACCGGGACGCGCTCGACCGGCCCCGCCGGCGTAGCGCGCCATTCCAGCCCGTGCTGACCGGCGGCCGGCAGGGACAGCGACGGGAACAGCCGATCGAGATCGGCGATGGCGCGGCCGGAGACCAGGGCCAGGGCGCCGCCGACCCGGGTGGAGAGCCGTTCGAGATCGGCGATCAGGCCGGCCGGCACCACCACATCCTCGGGCCGCTCCGCCAAGTCGATCAGGCAGCCATCGACGTCGAAGAACAATGCCAGATCAGAAATACTGTCGGCGAATGCGGTCGTGTCGATGATCTGCGGCGCCATGCGTGGTGAAATCTCCGTGTCAATTTTCCGTAAAGATCGCCGATCCGGAACGATTCCGGGCACGACAACAGGCGCATAGACCGCCGGATCTGGCCGGCGGAGCGGTGCGCCTGACGACTGTTTTAGGGATGATGGTCCGAACCTGCAAGGGAGGGGCAGGAATATCTTACCGCCGTCCCGTCCTGCGACGCCTAGGATCCGGACGTCCGGGACTCGAACAGGACCGCGTCATCCTGCAGCCGGCGTTTCAGCCGCGGCGCCGCAAAATCCAGGAAGGCCCGGGTCTTGCGCGGCAGAAACTGCTGGCCGGGATAGACGAGGCTGACCGGCCAGGGCGGCAGCTCATGATCCTCGAGGACCAGCTCGAGCTTTCCGGCGCGCTTCGCCTCCGCGACCTGGTACGACAGCAGCCGCGTCAGCCCCAGGCCGGCGACGGCGCCGTCGACCGCGGCCTCCGCCGTGGTGACGACCAGCCGCGACCGGATCGGCACCATCACATCGCCTTTCGCCGATGAGAAGCGCCAGGCCACCGGCGACGCGAGGTTGTCGAAGGTGACGCAGATGTGGTCCCGCAGCTCCTCCGGCCTCTGCGGCCGGCCGCGGGTGCCGAGATAGGACGGGCTGGCGCAGGTCACACGGCGCACCGTGCCGACGCGCGAGGCGATCAGGCTGCTGTCGCCCAGCTCGCCGATCCGCAGCGCGACATCGACATCGGACTCCAGCAGATCCACCAGACGATCGGCGAGAACCAGCTTCAGGTCGATCTCGGGATACTGGGCCAGGAAGTCCGCGACGATCGGGATCATGTGGGTGCGCCCGAAGACGATCGGGGCCGTGACCGTCAGCTGTCCCCTGGGGTTCGTATGGATCCCCGTCGCGGCCCGCTCCGCCTCCTCCACCTGCTCGAGGATGCGCCGGCACGCCTCGACATACAGCCGCCCCGCCTCCGTCAGGGCGAGTCGGCGGCTCGACCGGTTCAGCATGCGGGTCCGCAGATGCGCCTCGAGCTCCGCGATCCTCCGGCTGACCGTGGCCAGCGGCACGTCCAACTGCTTCGCAGCGGCGGAAAGGCTGCCGGCCTGCACGGTTTTCAGTAGGATGGCCATCGCGCCCAGCTTGTCCATGGCCGATCCTTCCGAATTCAGCAACCTTGCTTCTCAGAAGCGAAGGATGTTCCCAATAATCGCATTTCTATACCACTGGGCCGCGGAACTGCCGAAGACGATTCCCAGGAGATGTCATGAACTCGAAGCCCGCCTATCCGGTTACGCATCACAGAAACGCGACCGTGGACGGCGTCAGGATCTTCTACCGCGAGGCCGGCCCGGCGGACGGCCCGGTCGTCCTGCTGCTGCACGGCTTCCCGACCTCCTCCCACATGTTCCGCAACCTGATCCCATACCTGGCCGACCGCTACCACGTCATCGCGCCGGACTACCCGGGCTACGGCCAGAGCGACGCGCCGGATGCCGGATCCTTCCCCTACACCTTCGAGACCTTCGGCACGCTGGTGGACGGTCTGCTGCAGCAGCTGGGGGTCCGGCGCTATGCCATGTATGTGATGGATTACGGCGCCCCCGTCGGCTGGCAGCTGGCGCTGAAGCACCCCGACGCTGTCACCGGGCTGATCATCCAGAACGGCAACGCCTATGACGAAGGGCTGAAGGCGTTCTGGGACCCGATCAAGGTGTACTGGGCCGACGGCAAGGCGGAGAGCCGGGACAAGCTGCTGAGCCTGGTCGCGCTGGAGACCACCATCTTCCAGTACACGGACGGCGTCTCCGATCGGACCCGCATCTCGCCGGACAACTGGGCGCATGACCAGCCGCTGCTGGACCGCCCCGGCAACGCCGACATCCAGATGGCGGTGATGTACGACTACCGCAACAACCTGCCCCTGTACCCCAAGGTGCAGGCCTGGTTCCGGGAGAAGCAGCCGCCGGCGCTGATCATCTGGGGCAAGAACGACTTCATCTTCCCCGAGCCGGGCGCCCATCCCTACAAGCGGGACCTGCAGGATCTCGAATTCCACCTGCTCGACACCGGCCATTTCGTGCTCGAGGACAGGGCCGACGAGGCCTTCCCGCTGATCCGCGACTTCCTGGACCGCAAGGTGGCCGGCGCGTAGCCGCCGGGCCGGCGGCTCACTCGGCGTAGCCGATGCGGGCGCGGACGAACTCGCCCTTGATCGACACCAGCGGCGGGGTGCCGGCGCTGGCGGGGATGGCGCTGTCGACCACGGCGACCCGGGCGTCGACGTCCCAACTGACCGGGGTGCCGCGGCGGAAGCCGAGGTCGAGGTCGGCGGCCTTGGCCTCAATGCGGATGGCCTGGCCCGGATCGTCGGCGCGCAGGGTCGCCTGCAGCGCCTTGGCCGAGAGATCGAGCCTGCGGGCCTGGCCGGCCAGCGACAGCTCGGCCGCCTGGGCCTCGACCGCGACGGCGCCGAAGCGGCCGTTCAGCGTGGCCGAGACGGCGGCCGGCCGCAATGAGAGGTCGGCGCCGGGCCGGAGATTGAGCGACAGGGCCGGCCGGCAGTCGCGCGGCCAGACCGAAGACTGCTCGCGGACATCGACGGTCAGGACCCGGCCTTCGACCCGCAGGGTCGCGGCGCAGTCTTCCGCCTCGTTCAGCGTCGCCTGCAGCGGCCGGCCGGCATCGGTGGTGGCGGCGACGGACACGCCGCCGCCGGTCACCACCACCGCATCGACCCCGGACAGGTCGACCGGCAGCTCCGCCGCGGCGGGATCGGCGGTGCCCAGTCCCGCCAGGAAGGCCAAGGTCTGCAACGAACCCATCACGATCCCTCCTCGAACGGCCGGCCGGTTCGGCGCGGCCCGGTTTCAGCGGTACAGCGGCGTGCCGTTGGCGACGGCCATCCAGCCGCGGAAGATGCGATAGGCGGTCCACAGCCACAGCAGGCCCAGCAGTGGCCAGCCGATCAGCACCCAGGTCAGGGCGCCGAACAGGAGGCCGAGCAGCAGGAACGCCCAGAAGGTGCGGATCGCCCAGGTGAAGTGGTCCCAGCCCACGGTGCCGCGGGCGTCGCCGCGCGCCAGATAGGCGATCACCACGCCGATCAGCATCGGCAGGGCGGTGAACAGCGACACGGCGTAGATCGCATAGACGACATGGCCGACCGTGCCCAGGCTACCGCGCGCGCGGCGCGGCGAGACGATGTCGTAATCCGGTCGGTAGGAGGCGGCCATTGCTGGCTCCTTTCTTCGAGTGTGGGTCCGAGCCTCAACGGCCTTCGAGGTCGCGGAAGTCCCGGTTCAGCTTGAATTCGCTGGAGGTGACGTAGCGCTCCATCCCGGCCAGGCGCTGCTCCAGCTCGCGGAAGTTGTGGCGGATGGCGGAGAAGGTGTCGGCCGGCTGGACCGAGACCGAGCGCCAGAACACCTCCTCGTCCGGGCTGCGGTACAAGAGCCTCGGCCGGCGCTTCAGGAACACCGCCGCCGCCAGATAGGCGATCAGGATGTGCGGGAAGAAGATCAGGCCCAGGACCACGGCGCCGAAGCGGACCTTGCCGGGCGAGACGCCGAAATAGGCGGCGATGCCGGCGCAGACGCCGAGGAACATCCCATTGTCCGGATCGCGGTAGATGCGATGCGGGTTCGGCGATTCGGTGAAGCGACCGCTCATGGCGCTGGCCTCCGCCACTGCGGGGCTTCGGCGTCGAGGATCTTCTCCAGCGTCTGGATCCTCAGCTCCATCCGCTTGGCGCTTTCCCACAGGTCGACCAGCATGCGCTCATCCTCGCGCGACAGTGTCCGGGACGCGCGCCAGCGGGTGACGTAGTGCAGCACCAGCCAGATCGGCGCCACGATCACCAGGAAGATGATGACCGGAACGAAGAAGAAGGCGTGAAACATGTCCGTCCTTGCGGCTGCGGCCCGGCGTTGCCCGCCGGGCCGGTTTGACGAAACCGATCAGCCGCCGGTGCGGCCGAGGCGGGCCTTGATCGCCTGCAGCTCCTTCTCGACGCCGCTCTCGGCCTCGAGATCCGCAAACTCGTCCTGCAGCGTCTTGCGCCGGCCGAGGTCGAAGGATTCGACCTGGCCCTCCAGCGTGTCGATCTTGCGCTCGATCTGCTCGTAGCGGGCCAGCGCCTCGTCGATCCGGCCGTCATGCAGCTGGGTGCGGATGCGGATCTGGTCGCGCGCCGCGTCGTGCCGGATGGCGAAGGACTTCTGCTTGTTCTTGGCCTCGGTCAGCTTGGCCTCGAGCCGGCCGAGATCCTCGTTGGTCTTGGCCAGCGCAGCCTCGATCGTCTCCAGCTCGCGGCGCAGCAGGTCGGCCGCGGTCGCGGCCTGGGCCTTGGCCACCAGCGCGCCCTTGGCCAGGTCCTCGCGGCCCTTCTCGACCGCCAGCTCGGCCTTGCGCTGCCATTCGGCCTGCGCCGCCTCGAGCTGGTCGACCTTGCGCAGGATGTCCTTCTTCTCCGCGATCGAGCGGGCGGCCGCGGCGCGCACCTCGACCAGCGTGTCCTCCATCTCCTGCACGATCAGCCGGACGATCTTCTCGGGATCCTCGGCGCGGTCGAGCATGGCGTTGAGATTGGAGTTGATGATGTCGCCAAGGCGGGAAAAGATACCCATCACATGGTCCTCTTTCGATCCTACAGGAACAGGGAAGCGATCAGCACGCCGGCGCCGAAGAACACCCAGTTCTCGGTCGGCCGGCTGGCGATCCAGGCCAGCAGGCGCCCGCCCGTGCGGCGCCAGTCGGCGGCCCCGGCATGGGGCCGGGTGCGGGTGCCGGTCGGGTCGAAGCCGTAGCTCATTTGGTCCTCCTCGAGCCCCGATGCGTTCGGGTCGATCCCAAGGTTGCAAGGGCCGTGCCAGAGTCGGATTCGGCGGGATTCCGCCGCTTCGCTCGATCCACCCTTGATCGTCCGGCGAAAATTTCCGATTCTTCGGGGAATTTCACCGAGCCGGATCCATGGCCGACGGATTGCCGCATCTGCTGGGCGAATCGCCCGCCTTCGCCGACCTGCTGGACCGGGTCTCGGCCGCGGCGCCCTTGGACCGGCCGGTGCTGGTGATCGGCGAGCGCGGCACCGGCAAGGAGCTGATCGCGGCGCGGCTGCATTTCCTATCGCCGCGCTGGGACCGGCCCTTCGTCAAGCTGGACTGCGCCGCCCTGTCGCCCGAGCTGCTGGAGAGCGAGCTGTTCGGCCATGAGGCCGGCGCCTTCACCGGCGCGGTCAGGCGCCATGTCGGCCGGTTCGAGCGCGCCGACCGCGGCACCCTGTTCCTGGACGAGCTGGCCAATGCCGGCCTGCGGGTGCAGGAGAAGCTGCTGCGCGTGATCGAATACGGCGAGATCGAACGGGTCGGCGGCACCCAGACCATGACGGTCGACGTCCGTGTCGTCGCCGCCACCAATGTCGACCTTCCGGGCGAGGTCGCGGCCGGGCGCTTCCGCGGCGACCTGCTGGACCGCCTGGCCTTCGACGTGCTGACCGTGCCGCCGCTGCGCGCCCGGCCGGAGGACATCCCGCTCCTGGCCGGCCACTTCGCCCAGGCTATGGCCCATGCCCTGGACCGCCCCGCCTTCCCGGGCTTCGCGCCCGCGGCAGCGGCGGCGCTGCGCGGCCATCCCTGGCCCGGCAACATCCGCGAGCTGAAGAACGCGGTCGAACGCGCGGTCTACCGCACCCCGCCGGGCGACCCGGTGACAGAGATCGTGCTGGACCCCTTCGCCTCGCCCTGGCGGCCGAAAGGCCTGCAGACCGGGGCCGGCGCCCCCGGCCCTGCCTCGGCGGCACCGGCCCTGCCCTACGACTTCCGGGCCGAGATTGCGGCGGTGGAGAAACGCTGGCTGGAGGCGGCGCTGCAGGCCCATGGCGGGCATCAGGGCCGCGCCGCCACGGCGCTCGGCCTCGGCTACGACCAGCTGCGCCACCTGCTGCGGAAGCATGGTATGTCGGCACGATCGGGGGGAGACGACGCATGAAGACCGTGCTGATCACCGGCTGCAGCTCCGGCTTCGGCTTCGCGGCGGCGAAGCGCTTCGCCGCCGCCGGCTGGTCGGTGCTGGCGACGCTGCGCGGCCCCGCGGACCGCCCCGAGGCCGCGGCGCTGGCCGCCGTCTCCGGCGTCACCGTGCTGCCGCTCGACGTCACCGACCCGGCGCAGCGTGCGGCAGTCGCAGCCGCGGTCGCCGGCGGCCTGGACTGCCTGATCAACAACGCCGGCTATGGCCTGTATGGCCCGCTCGAGGCGCTGGACGACGACCAGATCCGGCGCCAGATCGCGACCAATCTCGAGGCCCCGATCCTGCTGACCCGCGACCTGCTGCCGGCGCTGCGCCGCAGCCGCGGCCGGGTGATCAACATCTCCTCGGTCCTCGGCTTCATCGGCACGCCCTTCATGACGATCTACACCGCCAGCAAGCACGGCGTATCCGGCTTCAGCGAGGCGCTGCGCCTGGAGCTGGCGCCGCATGGCGTGCAGGTCTGCGCGGTCGAGCCCGGGCGCCACGACACCGGCTTCAACGCCCGGCTGGACCATCCGGTGCCGGCGGCGGATTCGCCCTATCGCCGCAAATACGACCGGGCCATGCGCCGCCGGGCGGCGCTGGGCGAGGTGCCGCCGGACCGGGCGGCCGCGACCAGCGACCGGACGGCGGACCGGCTGCTGCGCCTGGCCGAATCCCGTCGCATGCCGCCGCGGCTGCGCCTGGGCACCGATGCCAAGCTGGTGTTCTGGGTGAAGCGGCTGATCCCGGCCGCCCTGTTCGACCGGCTGATGATCTTCGCCACCACCCGCGGCATCAACTGAGGGATGTCGCCGCCGTGCCCGGGGCACGTCTTGGGCAGGCATCCGGTGTGGGAAGCTTCTCCCACCTTCCGCGCCGGCAATGCACCATGCAGAATGGAGGGGCAACGTCTGGGGGAGGGAGGGCAACATGCCTCAGAAGAAAAGCCACCGGCATCGCGGGGCAGGCCCGGCACGGCGCGCCGTCCTGGCCGGGCTGGCGGCGCTGCCCCTGCTGCCAGCATCGGGGCGGGCGGCAGCCGCCCCGCGGGTCGTGATCGCCACCGCGCTGGGGGATTTCACGGTCGAGGTCTATCCCGACCGCGCGCCGCTGTCCGCCGCGGACTTTCTGGCCTATGTCGACAAGGGGCTGCTCGACAACCAGTCGGTCTATCGCATCGTGTCGATGGCGAACCAGCCAGACACTGTCCGGGCCAAGATCGAGGTGATCCAGTTCGGCTGGCGGGCGGCCGACGGCAATGACGACGCCCCGCCGCCCCTGCCGCCGATCGCGCATGAGCCGACCAGCGTCACCGGCCTGAAGCACCAGGACGGAACGCTGTCGATGGCGCGACTCGCGCCCGGCACGGCTAGCAACGCCTTCTTCATCTGCATCGGCGACCAGCCCGAGCTGGATTTCGGCGGGCGCCGCAATCCGGACGGCCAAGGCTTTGCCGCCTTCGGACGGGTGGTCGACGGGATGGACGTGGTGCGGGCGATCTTCGCCAAGGCCGAGGCGGAGGATCGCCTGACATCGCCCATCCCAATCCTGCAGGCCAGGCGGAAGGCCTGATGCGCCAGATCGGGAGCTGAGGAGCCGCGGAGGAGGATCAGGTGCCCATCGAATATGTCGCTCGCTACAGCCGGGAGGAGATCCGGGCGCATCCCCAAGCGCTCTATGTGTTCGGCGACAACTTCGCGGAGCGGGGCCTGGGAGGACAGGCGGCGGCCGCTCGCGGTGAGCCGAACGCCGTCGGAATCGCGACGAAGCGGGCCCCCAGCCTGGTCGAGAGCGCCTTCCTGACGGATGCCGACCTGCCACGGCTGCAGGACCATGTCGCCCCGGCGCTGAATCGCCTCCGCGAGCATCTCGCCGCCGGCGGGACGGTGGTGATGCCGGCCGATGGCATCGGCACCGGGCTCGCCCAGATGCCCGATCGTGCCGCCGCATGCTGGCACTGGCTCTGCGATCAACTCGCCCAGCTCGGGATCAACAATCCGAGGAAAGGCTGAGCGATGGCGTTGAACTGTGCCGACTTCTACGACGCCGAGCTGCGGCGGCATAACGAGGCCTTCCGGGCCGCCCTCGGGATCGGACCGCGCGACCGCGTGCTCGATATCGGCTGCGGCGCGGGACAGACCACGCGCCAGGCGGCCCGCATCGCGGTGCAGGGCAGCGTGCTGGGCGTCGACACGTCGGCGCCGATGCTCGAGATCGCCCGCCGGCGCAGCGCGGAGGAGGGGTTGCGGAACGTCGCTTTCGAACAGGCCGACGCCCAACTGCGGGTGTTTCCCCCCGCCGGCTTCGACCTGTGCATCAGCCGGTTCGGGACGATGTTCTTCGCCGATCCGGCGGCGGCCTTCGCCAATATCGGCCGGGCGATGCGGCCGGGCGCACGCCTGGTGTGGATGGTGTGGCAGGGCCGGGACCGCAACGAGTGGGCGACCGTCATCCGGCAGGCGCTGGAACCGGGCGTTCCCCTGCCTGCGGATGCCCCCGCGGCGTTCTCGCTGGGTGATCCGGCCATCGCCACGGACCTGTTGCACGCTTCCGGCTTCGTCTCGGTCGAGTTTGCCGAGGTCCACGAGCCGGTCTTCTATGGTCCGGACGTCGATGCGGCCTGCGAGGCAGTGACCGGCCTGCAATTCGCCGGGGACCTGCTGGCCCGGACGGATGCGGAGGGCGATGCGGCGCGGCTGCGGCTGCGCGACCTGCTCGAAGCGCACCTGACCGCTGAAGGCGTGCTGTTCGATTCCCGCGCCTGGATCATCACGGCCCATCGGGCAAAGGGTTAGCGACTGCCCCTCGCGGCGCGCAGCTGCGCACCGTCGCCAGATGAAATTCTTCTATAGGAGATTCAATTCTGCTATAGAAGACATCCCATCGGGATGGCCAGGTTTGGATCCCGCATCGGCACAGGCGTCACCATGGAGTGAGCCGTGCCCCTATCCGAGGGCTTTGGCGCCATGACACGTCGCGACATTGCGGGAACGGCCGGTGCGGTCGCTTCGCAGAAAAACGCCTCCGCCGGTGACCGCCTGAAACGGACGGCCTCCGGCACAAGCTTCGTGCGCTACGACTTCGGCGATCTCACCGTGGTCGCTCTCCGCGACGGCTATGTGGACATGCCGCCCAGCCGGCTGCGTCAAGAAGGTGACCGCCCTTTTGGACCGGACATGCCGGCCCAGGTGAAACTGGTCGACGGGCACCTTCGTCTATCGGTCAACGCCTTTCTGGTGATCGATCATGACCAGACCGTGCTGATCGATACGGGCGCGGCGAATGCGTGGCTGCCGACGATGGGCTCGCTGCTCGATGCACTGGCCGAGGCGGCTGTGGCGCGCGAGAGCATCGGGACCGTCGCCGTCACGCACACCCATGCGGACCACGTCCACGGCCTGGTGGCCGCCGACGGCTCGGACGCGTTTCCCAACCTCCAGCGGCTGCTTGTGCCGCAGGAGGAAGTGTCGATGTTCGATGAGTACGAGCGGCTTTCCCGGTTTCGCCAAACGCGTTTGCCGTTCGGGGACGGCTTCAAGCTGAGCGACAGCATCACCGCCGTCCAGGCGCATGGCCATGAAGCCGGACACACCGCATTCGAGGTATCGGGCGGAGGCGAGACGCTGCTGATCTGGGGGGATCTCATCCATGTGCCCTCGATCCAGTTCGACAGGCCGGAGCTGACCTGGGAGTACGATGCCGATCAGGGTCAGGCGCGTTCAACGCGACGGAGGCTGCTGGAGCGCACGGCGCGGCGCGGTGTGTTCGTCGCCGGTGCGCATCTCGACTTCCCGGGCGTCGGGTCTGTCGAGCGTGCCGGACAGGCCTATCGGTTCCTGCCGCTCTGATCCCGTTGCCGCCTTGACCGGCCGCCCGCGAGTGACATGCGCCCGCTCCATATCTAGGATGCCCGCCGCCGAAGCATGCGAGCGGAAAGCGGAGCCAGTTGAGGACCCCAGGACAATCCCGGCCTGAAGCACGCGATGCCGTCAGCGCTTTCGGCGACCGGGTCCGAACCATCCGCGAGCGGGAGACCCTCACGCTTGAGCAGCTCTCCAGATTGTCCGGGGTGAGCCGGGCGATGCTGTCCAAGATCGAACGTGGCGAGAAGAGCCCGACCATCGGCATCGCAAAGCAGATCGCGCACGCTCTCGGCGCTTCATTCTCGTCCCTTGTCGGTGACGAGGCGCCGACGCGTCGCGCCTTCGCCCTCGTGACGAAGGATCAGCGTCAGGTGTTCCGGGATCCGGAAACGGGGTTCGAGCGCGCCCTGCTTTCGCCCAACATGCCCGGCATGACGGTCGAAGTCGTTCTTCACCATCTGCCGGCGAACACGTCGACCGGCCGTTCGCCACCGCACCCGTCGGGCACCGGCAAGCACATCGTGGCCTCCCGCGGTCACGTGGTCGTCGCGACCCTGGACAATGAGACGGTGCTGAACGAGGGGGATTGCCTGTATTTCGAAGCGGATGTCGAACACTGGCTCGAGAACCGGACATCCGAGCCGGCCGAATACTATCTGATCATCTCGGCGCCGCCGGCGAACCGCTCGTCCTAGGGCTTCATCCGCTGCCGGCATCGGATCGCTCCCTTGAACCGGGTAACGGTACTGGATTTCCTCCCGCACTGCGAAAACGCGATTGCACCGCCGCCCCCGACTCAGGCAGGGTTCCCCGAAATCCTAAAATTCTTGCGAACGAACGTCCTCGGGGAGGCATCATGAAGCGGAACGCTGTTGCTGTCGGACTGTTGGCCGCAGGCCTCGCTTGGCCGGCCACGGCCCAGGTCTCGGGCAATGTCGTCAAAATCGGCGTCCTGAACGACCAGTCCGGCGTCTATGCCGATTACGGCGGCAAATGGTCGGTCGAGGCCGCGAAGATGGCGATCGAGGATTTCGGCGGCAAGGTGCTGGGCGCCCCGATCGAGATCGTCTCCGCCGACCACCAGAACAAGCCCGACATCGGCTCGAACATCGCCCGGCAGTGGTTCGATGTCGACGGCGTCGACATGATCAGCGAGCTGACCACCTCCTCCGTCGCCCTCGCCGTGCAGGCGCTGGCGGCCGAGAAGCACAAGGTCACCATCACCTCCGGCGCCGTGACCGCGGACCTGACCGGCAAGGCCTGCAGCACGACCGGCTTCCACTGGGCCTTCGACACCCATGCGCTGGCGGTCGGCACCGGCGGCGCGCTGGTGGAGCAGGGCGGCGACACCTGGTTCTTCCTGACCGCCGACTACGCCTTCGGCTATTCGCTGGAGGACCAGACGACGAAGTTCGTCACCTCCAAGGGCGGCAAGGTGCTGGGCAGCGTGCGGCACCCGCTGAACACCACCGACTTCTCCTCCTTCCTGCTGCAGGCCCAGGCCTCCGGCGCCAAGGTGGTCGGCCTGGCCAATGCCGGGCTCGACACCGCCAATGCGATCAAGCAGGCGGCGGAGTTCGGCATCGTCGAAGGCGGCCAGAAGCTGGCCGGCCTCTTGTTCACCCTGGCCGAGGTGCACGGCCTCGGCCTCGAGGCGTCGCAGGGGCTGGTGCTGACCGAGGATTTCTACTGGGACCGCAACGACGAGAGCCGGGCCTTCGCCCAGCGCTTCTTCGACCGCACCAAGCGCATGCCGAACTCGGTCCAGGCCTCGGAATACTCCTCGGTGCTGCAGTATCTGAAGGCGGTGCAGGCCGCCGGCACCGATGACGGCGAGAAGGTCGCCGCCAAGCTGAAGGAGCTGCCGGTCGACGACGTCTTCGCCAAGAACGGCAAGGTCCAGCCGGACGGCCGCATGGTGCACGACATGTACCTGTTCCAGGTCAAGGCGCCGTCCGAGAGCAGCAAACCCTGGGACTATTACAAGCTGCTGGCCACTATCCCGGGCGACCAGGCCTTCCTGAACCCGCAGGAGAGCGGCTGCCCGCTGACGGCGAAGAAATAGCCGGCTGATGGCGGGTTCCCAGCCGATCCTGGTGGCGGAAGGCCTGACCAAGGCCTTCCGCGGCTTCCTCGCGGTCAAGGGCGTGGACCTCAGCGTGCGCGAGGGCACGATCCACGCCCTGATCGGCCCGAACGGCGCCGGCAAGACCACCGTCTTCAACCTGCTGACCAAGTTCCACCAGCCGACCTCCGGCCGCATCGCCTTCAAGGGCGAGGACATCACCCGACTGAAGCCGGCGGAGGTGGCGCGGCGCGGCCTGGTGCGGTCGTTCCAGATCTCGGCGGTGTTCCCGCATCTGACCGTGCTGGAGAATGTCCGGGTGGCGCTGCAGCGGCCGGAAGGCCTGTCGCGCCAGTTCTGGCGCTCCGACCGGGTGCTGCGCCGGCTCGACCAGCGCGCGCTGGACCTGATCGAGGCGGTCAACCTGACCGGATTCGCCCGCACCGCCGCGGTCGACCTGTCCTATGGCCGCAAGCGGGCGCTGGAGATCGCCACCACCCTGGCGCTCGACCCGCCGATGCTGCTCTTGGACGAGCCGATGGCCGGCATGGGGCATGAGGAGATCGGCCGCATCGCCGAGCTGATCCGCAAGGTCGGGGCCGACCGCACGGTGCTGATGGTCGAGCACAACCTGTCGGTGGTCGCCGACCTGTGCCACCGGGTCACGGTGCTGCAGCGCGGCGAGATCCTGGCCGAGGGCAGCTACGCCGAGGTCTCGGCCGACCCGCGGGTGCGCGAGGCCTATATGGGGTCCGAGCATGGCTGAGCCGCTGCTCCAAATCCGCGGCCTGCAGGGCTTCTATGGCGAGAGCCATGTGCTGCACGGCGTCGACCTCGACGTGTTCCCGGGCGAGACCGTGACCCTCCTCGGCCGCAACGGCGCCGGCAAGACCTCGACCCTGCGCGCCATCATGGGCATCCTGCGCCGCCGCCAGGGCGTGATCCGGATGAATGGCGCCGACCTGCTGCGGACGCCGCCGCACCGCATCGCCCGCGCCGGCATCGGCTATGTGCCGGAGGAGCGCGGCATCTTCGCCTCGCTGTCGGTGGCCGAGAACCTGACGCTGCCGCCCAAGGTGGCCGAGGGCGGCATGAGCCTGGCCGAGATCCACCGCCTGTTCCCCAATCTGCAGGAGCGGGCGGGCAGCCAGGGCACCAAGCTGTCGGGCGGCGAGCAGCAGATGCTGGCGATCGCCCGGGTGCTGCGCACCGGCGTGCGCCTGCTGCTGCTGGACGAGCCGACCGAGGGGCTGGCGCCGGTGATCGTGCAGCGCATCGGCGAGCTGCTGCGCACGCTGAAGGCGCAGGGCATGACCATCCTGCTGGTCGAGCAGAACTTCCGCTTCGCCAGCACCCTGGCCGACCGGCACTACCTGATGGAGGACGGCCGCGTCGTCGCCGAGATCCGGCGCGAGGAGATGGCCGGCAAGATGGATCTGCTGCATGAGACGCTGGGGGTCTGAGATGGAGCGCGCCGCATGATCCCGCTGCTCGGCATCCCGACCCAGGTGCTGTTCGGCCAGCTGCTGCTGGGGCTGATCAACGGCTCCTTCTATGCCCTGCTCAGCCTGGGCCTCGCCGTCATCTTCGGCCTGCTCAACGTCATCAACTTCGCCCATGGCGCGCAGTACATGCTGGGCGCCTTCGCCGCCTGGATGCTGCTGAATGTCCTCGGCATCGGCTACTGGCCGGCGCTGGTGCTGGCGCCGGTCGCGGTCGCCATCACCGGCATCATCCTGGAGAAGCTGTTCCTGTCGCGCCTCTACCGGCTCGACCCGCTCTACGGCCTGCTGCTGACCTTCGGCGTGACCCTGATCCTGGAAGGGCTGTTCCGCAGCCTGTACGGCACCTCGGGCCAGCCCTACAGCCCGCCGGCGATGCTGACCGGCGCGGTCAATCTCGGCTTCATGGTGCTGCCGATCTATCGCGGCTGGGTCGTCCTGGCCTCGGTCGTGATCTGCTTCGCCACCTGGTTCGTGATCGAGAAGACCCCGCTCGGCGCCACCCTGCGGGCCGCCACCGAGAACCCGACGCTGGTCCAGGCCTTCGGCATCAACGTGCCGCGCATGATCACCCTGACCTATGCCTTCGGCGTCGGCCTGGCCGGGCTGGCCGGGGTGCTGGCGGCACCGGTCTACCAGGTCAGCCCGCTGATGGGGTCGAACCTGATCATCGTCGTCTTCGCCGTGGTGGTGATCGGCGGCATGGGCTCGATCCTCGGCGCCATCGTCACCGGCTTCGCGCTCGGCATCTTCGAGGGGCTGACCAAGGTGTTCTACCCGCCGGCCTCGAACATCGTGGTCTTCGTCATCATGGCGCTGGTGCTGCTGGTCCGCCCGGCCGGCCTGTTCGGGCGGGAGCGCTGAGATGGCCGCGGTTGAACGCAGCGAGGCGGAAAGCGGCCTGAACGGAACGAAGCTCGCCATCGCCCTGGCGGTCGCGATCGTCGCCCTCGGCGCGCCCTACCTCTTGTACCCCGTCTTCCTGATGAAGCTCTTGTGCTTCGCCCTGTTCGCCTGCGCCTTCAACCTCTTGATCGGCTATGTCGGCCTGCTGTCCTTCGGCCACGCCGCCTTCTTCGGCGGCGCCGCCTATGTCACCGCCCATGCGGCCAAGGTCTGGGGCTGGCCGCCGGAGCTGGCGATCCTGGCCGGCACCGCCGCCGCCGCGGCGCTGGGGCTGGTGATGGGCTTCCTGGCGATCCGCCGCCAGGGCATCTACTTCGCCATGATCACCCTGGCGCTGTCGCAGATGGTGTTCTTCGTCGCCCTGCAGGCCCCCTTCACCGGCGGCGAGGACGGCATCCAGTCGGTGCCGCAGGACCGCATGTTCGGCCTGCTCGACCTGTCCGACACGCTGACCTTCTACTATGTCGTGCTGGCGATCTTCGGCCTCGGCTTCTTCATCATCTGGCGCATCGTCCACTCGCCCTTCGGCCAGATCCTGAAGGCGATCCGCGAGAACGAGCCGCGGGCGATCTCGCTGGGCTACCGGGTCGACGCCTACAAGCTGACCGCCTTCGTCATGTCGGCGGCGCTGACCGGGCTGGCCGGCGGCACCAAGGCGCTGGTGTTCCAGCTGGCCTCGCTGACCGACATCCAGTGGCAGATGTCGGGCGAGGTCATCCTGATGACGCTGCTCGGCGGCATCGGCACGCTGGTCGGCCCGCTGGTCGGCGCCGGGCTGGTGACGACGCTGGAGAACTACCTGGCCGAATCCGCTTTGCCGGTGACGGTGGTGATCGGCGCCATCTTCGTCGTCGTGGTGCTGCTGTTCCGCCGCGGCATCGTCGGCGAGGTCGCGCATTGGCTGCGGCGGCGGGGATAGGACCCCGCCCCCTCACCACAACCCCGTCCCGACCCGGCACATGCTGGCATCAGACCCAGCGCATGCTGGCATCATAGGTGCTGCCGGCCCTGTGCCCTTCCAGCGCATAGCGCAGGGCGTCGATGGCGTGGTTCTCGCGGTCCTCCAGCTCGGGCTGGATCTCGCCGGTCTTCGGATCGGTGCGCCAGCTGTACAGCGCCAGCTCGTCGATCAGGTGGCGGCAGCGCGGATGCACCAGGATGTCGCAGCTCTTCAGGAACTCGACGCCCTCCTTGACCGACCCCGCCCCCTTCTGCGCCGACCGCAGCTGCGGGAAGCCGCGGTGTCGCATGTAGCTGATCGTCTCCGGCCGGGCGCTGTCGGCGACGATCGGCCAGCGCCGCGCCTCCGGCACCGTGTCGAACAGCGCCGGGGTGTGGTCGATCTCGCAGCCCACCCGATAGGCCTCATGGTCGACATGCAGCGTCCGGCCGGTCAGGAAGCAGCGCACCAGCACCGTCGGGTCGCGGGCGAAGCCCCAGTCGGCGCCGAACAGGAAGCGCGCATCGGCCGGCGTCTCGAACGCCTCGACCGTCCAGTTCGTGAACACCCGCGCCTCGCTGATGCGCAGATAGCCGCCGAGCCAGACATGCCGGTGCTTGTCCGGGTCGCGCGCCAGGTCCCATTCCATCTCGGCCTGCAGCACCTTGGGGAAATGCGGGTTCTGGTCATGGTTGACCTCGATCAGCGTGGTCTTCGGCGGCGGCGTCCCGGCGCGGAACAGCGCATCGACCGGGTCGTCCGGCCGGGTCGGGTTCCACGAGAACCACAGCTCCGACCCCGGCTTGCGGATGGTCGGGCGCAACAGCTCGAGGCTCCGCCTCGACAGCGACTGCGCCTCCTCGACCCAGGCGATGTCGTAGCCCTCCAGCGACTTGATGCTCTCGGCCGTGTGGTTCTGCATGCCCTGGAAGGTGATCCGGCCCTCCCCCGGGCAGAGGATCCGGTCGGCCTGGACGGTGAAGGCGGCGCCGAGGCCCAGCGCCTGGATCTTGTCCTCGAGCAGCCGCTTGACCGACTGGTCGAGCGAGCGCTGCACCTCGCGGATGCACACCGCCCGCACCGGCGCGTTCTGGACGCAGCGCCGCACCAGCAGCTCGGCGAAGACATGCGACTTGCCCGAGCCGCGCCCGCCATGCACCGCCTTGTAGCGCGACGGCGTCCGCAGCTCCTGGAAGGCAGGCGCCAGCTTCCAGCGCGGCAGGATGAACGGTCCCGGCCTGGCTGCGGCCGCCGACGCCGCCGCGGCCTCTGCTCCTTCCGCCGCCATCCCCGCCTCGGCCCGCGGCGGCAGCGGCCGCGGCTTCCGTCTCGCCCTGGGTTCGTCCAGCCGCACGGCGATGCGGAACTGCCGGTACGCCTCCTCGACCGGCGGCAGGCCGTCGATGTCATGCCGGTTCACGCCCTTCGCCAGGCAGTCCGGCGCCACCTTGCGCAGCCGGCGCACCACCCGCCCCTCCGGCCACTGCCCCTCGGCGACCATCTCGACCACCTTCATCAGGCACTTGGCCAGAACCTGCGGCTCGTGCAGCTTGCGGCAGCCGAGAACCCCGGCGCTCGCTTCCGAGAGGCCCGTCTCCCGGGCCGCCCGGGATGCATCGCCATGGTTGACGTAGCACTCGGCGAAATCCTCGTCGCACTCCTCCAGCGTCTTCGGCTCCATCCCGTCCTCGCATGAAAAAGCCCGCCGCGGCGGGGCCGGGCGGGCGCAACTCTTCGACTGTGCCTGAACTATGCGGCGCGACGTGCCGTCGCGTCAAGAACAAAAATAGAACATGGGGCCGCTCCGACGCTTTCGGACCGGTCCGAATGCGAGAGCGGCAAGGGATGGCGGTGGAAACCGAAATCGGCGGCGGCCCGTTGACCCGATATCACGGACGGGGGTGCCGGCATGGCTTCCTGGAAAGGCACGTGGCGCAATCAGTATGGCTCGACGGTCGTGATCGAGGCTGACGACGGCGGCGTCATCCGCGGCAGGTTCCGCACCGCTCTGCGGGACAGCAGCTTCTTCGGGCGGGAGCTTGCGATCCACGGGGCCGCGCATGGCGACGTCATCGGCTTCACCGCCGCCGGCGAGGGAACGGCGGGCCCGGCTGCGGTCAGCTATACGGGCCTCCTGAGAGACGGAAAGCTCGAGACGCTCTGGCACACCGTCGCCGATCGGATGGTGTCGGCAGCCGGGGAAGGAGCGCCGGCCGAGATCCGGAAGGCCAGCGCCTGGCGCGCCTTCGGCACCAGCCTGGATACATTCGAACGGGTCGACTGAATCCCGACGGCCCCCGCGGCGCTGGCGTCGGCGCCATGCCGACCGGCCATGGTCCGGCGTGCCGAAAATCGCCGCCTCCCATCCTGTGGAGACTATTACGATCAACTCTATTTGGGTATAATTTCCTTGTTTGATGCAGATTTCGAAAATTCACTGAGAAATCGGAGAAACAATATGCCGCGCTGCAGTTGGTTGCTGCCAACTCTCCTCGCCATGGCCGCCTTCGTTGTCGAACCGGCCCCGGCTCGGTCGGAACAGTGGCATCAATTCGACATCATCAACAACTCTCCTACTGGACTCTGGATCACCTATACGTTGGATAGATGCGTCACTGAGGTAGACTATGACCACACCATATCTGCCGGATCCAGAACGACGTTCAGATGGAACGACACCGACAGCGACGGCTGCGGTGAGAGGGACAAGTTTGTTGCATTCCAATTCCATCTGATAGATCGACAATGCCAGTGGCCGAACTGGCTGGCCATTACTCACAGAAGACTATCGGGCAGTGATTGGTACAACGGCCAGTTCTATGCAGAGACACTGGCCGTCGGCGGAGATGGGTCGATAACCTATGGCGACGGGGAGGCTCCTCCCGGCTGGATCCAGGCTCAATGCTCCCATAACAACGACTGTTTCGGGCCGGTCTCGGAGATGGAGATAGACGACAAGAATTCTTACAACTGGCAACGCTCCTATCGAACGGAAGACGGATGGGCGTTCCAGATCAATGATCCGGGCTGCTGACTCGAGGGTCGGCAACCTGCCGCAATACAAGGACCCGGCTCAGGTCGCGGCGCATCCCGCGGCATCGCCACCAGCGGCTTTGGCCGCGAAGATATGCACCGCGTCGCGCAGCATCGACGCCGCCGTGGGCGTGGGCTCGCGCTCCCACAGCTTGTGAGAACTGATGCCGTAGATGTCGGTGTGCATCTCGGCCGCCATCTCCCAGCCCTTGCACTGGGCCAGGAAGTCGGCGGCGGGCAGGGCGAGCGGCGCCACGGCATAGCGCCCGGCCTCGGCGCTGGCGACCAGCCGGATGACGTTGCCGCGGGCCGCCTCGGCCGCGATCCGCTCCGCCGTCACGCCGGTGATGCCCGTGACCGCGATGTCGGCGAGCGCGATGTCGGCGCCGAGCAGGCTGTTGGCGATGATCAGCAGCTTGTTGGCGGTGTCCCAGCCGTCGACGTCGAGCGACGGGTCGGCCTCGGCGATGCCGCGGCGCTGCGCCTCGGCCAGCGCAGCGCCATAGGCCGTGCCGCCGGCCATCTCGTCCAGGATGAAGTTGGTGGTGGCGTTGAAGACGCCGCGCAGCCGCAGGATCTCGCCCGCGATCATGTCGCGCCGCCCGATGTTGAGGACCGGCAGCCCGCCGCAGACCGTGGCGCTGTATTTCAGCCCCGCCCCGGTCCGTGCGGCGGTCTCGTGCAGCTCGCGGAAGGCCAGCACCACCGGCCCCTTGTTCGCCAGCACGACGGAGATGCCCTGCCCCAGCGCCGCCCGCGTCAGCGCCAGCCCCGGCCCGCCGGTCCGCAGGTCGACCGGCGACGCCTCGAACACCAGGTCGATGCCGGCCAGCAGGCTCTCCACCGCAACCGCGCCGTGATAGCCGGCGAATTGCGCGGTCGAGCCCCCGGCCGCCTTGCGGGCGACGATCTCGGCCGGATCGAACCCGGCGGCATCGACCGCGACGCCCCGGCTGTCGGCGACCAGGACGATGCGGAAGCCGATGCCGTGGTCGCGCTGCAGCACGTCCGCCTTCCTGGCCAGGATCGTCAGCAGGTTCCGGTTGACGCTGCCGAGCCCCATCAGAGCGGCGTTGATCAGCATGGCGTGTCCTTGGTTCGGCGCAGAATCGCGAGATTCGCTCGTTGCGGCGACAGAGCACCCTTGGCCTGCGGCCGGCACGATGGCAACCGCAAGCCTTGGCAGGCCAGCTATTTCTTCAAGAGCGGGCAGGTCGACTGTTCGAGGGGCCAGACCGTGTCCGCCGCGGGGATCTTCGAGACGATCTCGAAATAGTCCCACTCGCCCCGAGACGCCGACGGATCCTTCACCCGGGCGAGATACATGTCGCGCAGCACGTGGCCGTCCGCGCGGATATGGGCGTCATGCGTGAACGCGTCGTTGACGGGCAGGTCCCGCATCGCCGCGGCGACCTTGTCGGCATCGTCCGTCCCGGCCCTCTCGACCGCCTTGAGGTAATGCAGCACGGCGCCGTACACCCCGGCCTGGATCATCGACGGCATCATGCCGGTGCGGCCCTTGAACCTCTCGGACCATGCCCGCGACGAATCGTCGATGTCCCAGTAGGACGCCGTGGTCAGGTATGTGCCCTTCGCCACCGCCAGCCCGAGGCTGTGCACGTCCTGCAGGAACAGGATCAGCGCCGCCAGGCTCTGTCCCTGCTCGGTGATGCCGAACTCTCCGGCCTGCTTGATGGCGTTGACGGTGTCGGCCCCGGCGTTGGCGATGCCGATGACCTTCGCCCCCGAGCTCTGGGCCTGCAGCAGGAAGGATGAGAAATCGCCGGTTCCGATCGGGTGGAAGGCCTCGCCCAGGACCTCGCCGCCGCTCGCCTTGACGACATCCTCCGCATCCTTTGCCAGCTGATGGCCGAAGGCGTAGTCGGATGCCAGCATGAACCAGGATGTGCCGCCGGCCTTGACGACGGCGGTCGCGGTGCCGCGCGAGACGCCGTAGGTATCGTAGGTCCAGTGGAAGCCGTAGGGAGAGCATTGGTCGTTGGTGAGCGCCGTCGTCCCCGCGCCGGAGAACAGGGCGATCCGCTTCTTCTCGCGCGTCAGGTGCTGGATCGCGAGCGCCACCGCCGAATTCGGGACGTCGGCAATCGCGTCCACGGCCTCGACGTCGATCCACCGGCGCGCGATCGCCACACCGATATCCGCCTTGTGCTGGTGATCGGCCGAGATGATCTGGATCGGCTTGCCGAGCACGGTGCCGCCGAATTCCTCGACCGCCATCTCGGCCGCCGCCGCCGAACCCCTGCCCGTGATGTCGGCGGTCACTCCGGCCATGTCGGTGAGGACGCCGATCTTGACGATGTCGTCACTGACCTGGCCGTGGGCGGGCCAGGCGCAGGCCGCCGCGACCAGGGCTCCCGCCATGATAAATCCGTACCGCATGCAGCGCCTCCTCCCAGGACTTGAAACTCGGTTCGACCGGCCCTTTCAGAGGCCGTTTGGAAATGCGCTGGTGTGAGTCGGCTGGCGGTGGTTTCGAGAACCGGCGCGCAGCGGACGTTTGGGTCCGTGAGCACCGGAAGCGCAGAAACCGCCGTCAGACGGCCGCACCAGTAGCATTTACAGACGGCCTCTCAGAGGCCGTGTTGCCTCAGCCAGCGCATGATCAGTTCGGCGATCTCGGCGTTGTTGTCTTCGATCATCGGCATGTGCCCGTTGCCGACGATGCCCCGGTCGGGGAGCCAGACGAACTCCGCCCCGACATAGCGGGCCGTCGTCTCGTCCATCGCGCGCGGATGACGCGGGTCGTGGTCGCCGGTGAGCACCAGCTTGGGGATCCGGGCGATGGTCGCGGGATCCGAGATGCGAAGCCCGCGGCCGCCGATGTTGAACCTCTCGTTGAACAGGCGGGCGCTCTCCGGGACGATCGAACGGCGATACTGATCGAAGGCGTCCAGCGGGAAACGTGGTGCGTTCGCCCAATAGTTCCGGATGAACGCCTCGTCGACCATGACGGGCTCATGCTCGGGCAGCATGACCGGGCACCCGAGCGACTCGTCGTCGCGCAGCAGTGCGACGGCATCCGGATCCTCGGGCAGCGCGCGGAGAATGTTCGCCGGCGCCCCCGGGGCGATGCCCACGATCGCGGCCACGGCCTCCCGGGCCTGCTCCGCGATCCACCATGCCATGGGTCCGGATGCCGAATGCGCCATGACCACCGCGGGGCCGACCGAGCGGACCAGGGCCAGGATCGCGGCGGCGATCTCCCGCGTGGACAGCGTCGCGAGGTCGCTCCGGGCCGGCGATCGGCCATGTCCCGGCCAGTCGACGACGAACACCTCGTATCCCGCCCGGGCGAAGATCGGCGCCCATCCGTCGCGCCCGTCGGGCGTGCCGAGATAGCAGGCGCCGGTGTGGCAGCCGCCATGCACCATGACGATCGGCGTGGAAGGGGCAGACGAAACGGACGAGATCCGGTCCACATGGATGACGCATTCGGGCGTGCCGGACGTGAACGGTGCGCCGCGCCGGAGCGTGATCTCACCGTCACTCGGCTCCGTGACGGACATGTCGGTTTTTCCTCCCAGAGGACCGGCGTAGACCCGGTCCCATCGTTCGGGACGTGATATCAGGGGGCGATCGAACGGACAACAAAAAAGTCTCACATGAGACTATCTTGGTCCAAAGGAGCGATGCCGGCCGTGAAGGAACAGGGTGCGATCAGGGACATTCTCGACGGAACCGCGATTCCGACGGCCTACAAGATCGGCTACGTGCTCAACTTCTTCCGGGAGCCGTCCTTCCGGGCCATCGAGGCGAAGCTGGGGCTGACCCGGCCCGAGATCGTCCTGCTGATCGCCCTGAATTTCCGGGACGGCATCACCGCGGCCGAATTCTGCGAGTTCTCCGGCCATCTGAAGGCGGGGGTGAGCAGGGCCGTCATCCAGCTGGAAAAGAAGGGCTGCATCTCCCGGTCGCCCGATCCCTCGGACAATCGCCGCCAGCACCTCCACCTGACCGAGACAGGGAAGGCGCTGTACGAGAGCTACATTCCGGGCCTGATGCTCAGGGAACAGGCGATGCTCTCATGCCTGAGCAAGGCCGAGCGCGCCCAGCTGGACAGGCTGCTGCAGAAGCTGGCCGATCACGTGCCGCACTGGTCCTCGGCGTCCGAGCTTTGACCGGACGCGAGGACCGCTCGGCTCGGGATCCCGCCAAAAATCCATTGGCACCGCGATTAGCAATTGGTCAGACGCGGACGGAAGCCCGCTAAAAGTGCGGCACCGCCGCAAGGCCGCAATGGCAGGACCAGGAACACGGACGGTAGGTTTAGCTTGTCTGGCGTAACGGGCCGGCCTGATTTAAGCTTAGCGAATTGATCCAATTCATTCTGTCGAGCGATTTCGTCATGGCAACTTGTTACAATTGCGGGCGCTCCATGGGCCCCGGAGAAGCCACCCAAACTAGGGTCCTGAAGGGTCACAACGGCCGACAGAAGAGCGGCTATGTGCTGATGTGCCCTAGTTGCAGCTCGTCGACGGTCGACCACAACAAGACAGTCGCGATCATGGTGCTAATCGCTATGGCCTTCATCCTACTGCTATTTTGGGCCCTCGGGATTCCGCTCGGGAAGCATAAATAGGAAATGCGATGACAGCGGCCCTTAGACACTGGACTGCACCCCTGGACTGAGACACGGGAATTAGGGTGACATGGGCGATCGGAGGCTGAATGCCCGACAAGCCCAGGCCCCCCACACGCAGTTTCCCGGCCTCGTTGAAGCAGGCGGCGATGGTTCGGCTTGAAGCCGGCGAGGCGCTGGCGGCGGTTGCCCGCGACCTCGGCATCAGCCGCAAGGTGCTCTATGGCTGGCGTGC
>Ga0209025_1001722_pt1 | contig 26473 bp, 33 predicted proteins | sample AraplaMF_Col_mLB_FD_184256 | JGI IMG/M metagenome (GOLD analysis project Ga0209025, IMG submission 184256) | Arabidopsis root microbial communities from the University of North Carolina, USA - plate scrape MF_Col_mLB (SPAdes) (version 2) | ecosystem: Host-associated > Plants > Roots > Endosphere... | reverse complement strand
TCGTATTTTTTTCGCTAGACTAAAGTATCTGAGCTGAAAAATACGCTACGTGTATGATTCGTCAATACGATGCCACATGCTCCTTCGAGCGATCATGATATCAAAATCCCTTCCTTCAAGATTTATATTATTATATCATACTTTCAAAAAATGTATGCGGATGGAAACCGACAATAAACGGAGGGAATCTACAAAAATTGTTATGTTTAAATATTTTTGTAGAAAAGCCTAAGTTATTTTGTAGGATTGGACAGTTTTTAGAAGTTTGTCCAATAAGTAAGCAAAGATGGTTTTTTATTCAGTTGTATTGTTTTCGTCACCTTTATCTTTAAAAAATGCATCCCAGCTAATCACACTTAAAAATGTTAAAGCGATAATAATGAAAGCTCGCATCATTTTGAGGCCTCCTTTTGTACATAGTATATGAATATCTTACTTTGTAATGTGTCATTTTTTTACATATTATATTAATATAGATAGATGAAAGGGAGAGTGGAGATATGCTAAAAGACATGTTTAAAAGAAGAGAATTAAAATGCGTTTCATGTCAGAAAAAGATTGAATATGAAGAAGAGCTAGTTGCTTTTGTGAAGTTGCCGAAAGAAAGAAGTATATTAGTAGGTCCGTTTGATGTATGTTTAGCAAAAACGGCGCAAGAAATATATTGCAAAGCTTGTTACGACAAAAAAGCATGACCCAAAGTGAATGAGGGGCATGCTTTTTTCATTGGTGTGCTTTTCCCTCAGATACATTTTGGGTGAGGCGATACCAAAGCCAAAGGTCGTTAATAATAGAGGCTAAATCAGCTATTTCAGAATTAAGCCTACAGGAAATTTCAAAATTATCTTCGTTATTTAAACGATGTTGTTTTTGATTAATGTAATGTTCAAGCTCTTTTATACGATCAGGTATTTTTCCGCGAATTTGCTCCCATTTTAATAAAATACCATGCTGTGTTTTTTCAGAGATGTCTTCCCATTCTTCTTGTATGTTTGGCACTGCAATTCCTAGATGTTCATTGTATATAAAATACTTTTCCATAGACACACCTCCAATTTCCTGCCTCTATTTTACATAAAAAAAGAAAGAAATTCGACGAAATTGTTTGAAAAAAAATTATGAATTCCCCTTGATTCATTTTATGAAAGGTGTTAAAGTTTGAATTATTATAAGAAATAATGAATATTTATTCTTTAGGGGGATGTAAAATGGAGAAGAAAAAAGTTGTATTAGCATATTCCGGAGGTCTTGATACTTCCGTTGCAATTAAATGGTTACAAGAGAAGAATTATGATATTATCGCGCTTTGTTTAGATTTAGGGGAAGGAAAAGACTTAGCGTTTGTAAAAGAAAAAGCACTTTCAGTAGGTGCAATTAAATCGTATATGATTGATGTTCAAGAAGAATTCGCGAATGAATATGCATTGATGGCGATGCAAGCACACACGTTATACGAAGGGAAATATCCTCTTGTCTCTGCATTATCTCGTCCACTTATTGCGAAAAAATTAGTAGAAATCGCAGTACAAGAAGGCGCAACTGCAGTTGCACACGGATGTACAGGGAAAGGGAATGACCAAGTTCGTTTTGAAGTTTCTATTCAAGCATTGAATCCATATTTAGAAGTGATTGCGCCTGTACGTGAATGGAAGTGGTCACGTGAAGAAGAAATTGCATATGCAAAAGAAAACGATGTACCAATTCCAATTAATTTAGATAGCCCATTCTCAATCGATCAAAACTTATGGGGACGCAGCAACGAATGTGGAATTTTAGAAGATCCATGGGCAGCGCCGCCAGAAGATGCATACGAAATGACATTAGCATTAGAAGATACACCGAATAAACCAGAGTTTGTAGAAATTGGATTTGAAGCAGGAGTACCGACGACTTTAAATGGCACTTCATATTTACTGTCAGAACTAATTAAAACGTTAAATGCCCTTGCTGGAAAACATGGCGTTGGACGTATCGATCACGTAGAAAATCGTCTTGTCGGTATTAAATCTCGTGAAGTATACGAATGCCCAGCAGCAATGACGTTAATTACAGCGCATAAAGAGTTGGAAGATTTAACACACGTGAAAGAAGTAGCACATTTTAAACCGGTGATTGAACAGAAAATAACGGAACTTATTTATAATGGCTTATGGTTCTCTCCTTTAAAACAAGCGCTTCATGCATTTTTACAAGAAACGCAAAAGCATGTAACAGGTACAGTGCGTGTGAAATTATTTAAAGGTCATGCGATTGTAGAAGGGCGTAAATCTGAATACTCGTTATATGATGAGAAATTAGCTACGTATACTGCCCAGGATGAATTTAATCATGATGCAGCAGTTGGATTCATTTCATTATTCGGTTTACCGACGAAAGTATACAGTCAAGTGAATCAAAAGAAGGTGGAAGCGTGAGCAAACTTTGGGGCGGACGTTTTACAGAAGAAGCGGAAGCGTGGGTTGAAGAGTTTGGAGCGTCCATCTCCTTCGATCAACAATTAGTCAATCAAGATATAAATGGGAGTATTGCACACGTAACGATGCTAGCAAAGCAAGGGATCGTTACGAAAGAAGAAGCCGAGAAAATAAAGCTAGGTCTTCAATATTTATTAGAAGAAGCGAAACAAAATAAGTTACATTTCTCAGTTGAAGCTGAGGACATTCATTTAAACATTGAAAAGATGTTAATTGAAAAAATCGGTGAAGTGGGAGGGAAACTTCATACAGGCCGAAGCCGTAACGACCAAGTGGCAACAGATATGCATTTGTATATAAAAGAAAAGGTAGAAGATATTATAAAAGCTACAAAACAATTGCAAACTGTTCTTGTTCATCAAGCAGAAAATAATATTGAAACAATTATGCCTGGCTATACGCACTTGCAACGTGCGCAGCCTATATCATTTGCACATCATATTCTTGCTTACTTTTGGATGTTAGAGCGTGATGTGAATCGTTATGAAGATTCGTTAAAGCGTATTAACATTTCGCCATTAGGAGCAGGAGCGTTAGCTGGGACAACATTCCCGATTGATCGTGAATATAGTGCGGAGCTTCTTGGATTTAATGGAATCTATGAAAATAGTTTAGATGCAGTAAGCGATCGTGATTTCATATTGGAGTTCCTAAGTAACTCATCTATGCTCATGATGCACTTATCACGCTTTTGCGAAGAACTTATTTTATGGAGTAGCCAAGAGTTTCAATTTATTGAAATGAGCGATCAATACGCAACGGGAAGCAGCATTATGCCGCAAAAGAAAAATCCAGATATGGCGGAACTAATCCGCGGTAAAACAGGCAGAGTATACGGTAATTTATTCAGTTTACTTACAGTAATGAAAGGATTACCGCTCGCGTACAATAAAGACTTACAAGAAGATAAAGAAGGAATGTTTGATACAGTAAAAACAGTAGAAGGATGCCTTCATATTATGGCAGGCATGCTGGAAACGATGACTGTAAACAAAGAAAAAATGGGGCAAGCTGTGACCCAAGATTTCTCTAACGCAACAGAAATTGCGGACTACTTAGCGAACAAAGGACTACCATTCCGTCAAGCTCATGAAATTGTTGGGAAGTTAGTTCTACATTGCACACAAAAAGGAATTTATTTATTAGATGTCCCACTTGAAACATATAAAGAAATGAGCTCTTTATTTGAAGAAGATTTGTATGAAGTTCTTTCACCATATGTGGCTGTAAAGCGCCGTAATAGTGCTGGTGGGACAGGGTTTGAGCAAATCAAAAACGCTTTGGAGAAGGCGAAGGGGTTAACGAAAGAAGTTATTAAGAATTGAGTTGGGAAGTACGCCAGTCTATTAAAGTCTGGCGTACTTTATTTTTTACTAGCATTTAAGTTACAATGTAGTAAAAAATAACAATTTAGGGGAAATCTATGAAGAAATAGTGTTTATCATTGTATTGTTAATTAGCTTAATTGCAAATGCTAAAGTGTTTCTTTTGGACAAATATATGTATGTTGGTGAAAAAGAAAAGCGAGAAGAAGCAATTATCGCAATGATGTGGCATTTGCAAGATAAAGGATATAAAGAAAGTGATATTTTATATATAAAACCGGCCTTTTATAGCAAAATGGATTCGTATGGTATGAATGTGCAGTTTAAAGATGAACCAAATGAATCATATACATATAGAGTTTTAAAAGATGCGAAAACAAATAAACTAACTGTACACCAAGATAGCAATGAGCCAGGTGGTATGGGCGGGAAGCATCAAGAGCTTAAATAAAGAAAGAAAACGACTGATGGCATTCGCCTGCAGTCGTTTTTCTTTTAATCATACTTATGTCGATCTTCTGTAATTCGAATATACTCAATATCCATCAAATCACGAAGTAATGCACCATTACTTAGTTCAACGCCGTGTTTCTCTTTAAAATGAGTGCGAATCGTATCTAGCATTTCAATTTCTTTGCCGTTCACGTCTAAAATAATGCGTTCAGAATCATCCATATAGCATCCTCCTTTTTTCAACATATATATTTTGTCCGTCTATTTCTAAAAAATGTATGTTAACGTAATGTTAGGAAATAAGAAAGGGATGGAAAATGAGACGTATTTATTTTATAGGGCTAATTTTGTACACATTAATTGTATTACATGTTGCATTCCCAAATATCTTTTCATTTGAGGATGTAGAAACAGTACACGTTGTGATATTTATTTTTGCTCTATTTGTAGTAGATTGCTTTATTTCTATATGGCTTTCGAAAAGAAAAGATATACAAGGCAAAAAAGAAATGGAACGGAAAAAGAGAAAACGTTCATTTTGGATGATGACGTACTGTTTGTCTTTAGTGCTTACTGCTGCTTTTTTTAGTGAACATATTCCATTAGAAAGATTAAATATTGGATTTGGAGCGTTCGTATTCGCATATTATTTTTTTATGCACTTTCTTCCTTATATGAAAGAAAAGCGAGGAGAAGAGGAAGTCCCGCTTGTAGAAGAAGTGAGAGAACAAGAGAGTAAGAAAATTGAAGGGGATATAAAGAAACTTGGAGAACAAAAGTGGTATTTAAAATCAAAAATCATATACGTTCTTTGCTTTATTACGCCGCCAATTGGCTATTTGTACGTTTTCTTACTTCGTAAAAAAATGACAGAAGATGCAAAGCAAGCGTACTTAACGATTGCGACAATCATGATGGCGTTATGGTCTTTGAAGTTTCTTCCGCCTTATGTGTTGGCAGTAGCTGTTGTAGTGGTTGTTTGTCTTGTATTTATAGTGAAGTATGTGAAATGAAGAAAAATAAGAGCCTATGTTATTAAACTAACAGATAGATTAAAGTAAGAAATGTTATACTATAATTTGCTTATTCAGTAATAATAGGAGGGATAATAATGGTTCAATCAATAGTTCATATCGCATTAGTAGTAAAAGACTACGATGAGGCAATAGAGTTCTATACAAAGAAACTAAATTTCACACTAGTCCAAGATATATATCAGCCAGAGCAAAACAAGAGATGGGTAGTGGTATCACCTCCTGGTTCAGTCGGCACCACAATATTACTGGCTAGAGCATCTAAACCGGAGCAAGATTCTTTTATTGGTAACCAGTCAGGCGGCAGAGTTTTTCTTTTCTTAAATACTGACGATTTTTGGAGAGATTATAATGAAATGATTTCAAGAGGAATAGAATTTGTAAGAGAGCCGAAAGAGCAAGAATATGGAATAGTTGCAGTATTCAAGGATTTATACGGGAATTTATGGGATTTGTTGCAACTAAAAGACGACCATCCAATTGTTCAAAGAATTAAGTAGAATACAGTGTAAACTTGATTAAACAATCAATTGAAAAATGAGGATTTTAAAATCCATGCAAGAATAGAGAAAAAACAGAGCAGACTTATTCCTATGAATAAAGGCATGTCGTGAAAAAAAGGAGTGGATTACCCACTCCTTTTTCGTTTATTATCATTGTTTAACAACATGTATTTATTGTTCATTCGGGCCTCGAACTTAATTTTCCGTATCCTTCGGTAAAACATGTGGACTCGGTGTTTTATTTATGAATTAAAGATCACCTTGCTCCTCATCACCACGAACAACAAGGACATCGCATTTCGCATAGCGAATAATATGTTCAGAGACGCTACCGATTAAGAAACGCTCAACAGCATTTAAACCAGTCGCACCACACATAATTAAATCTACTTTATGGTTTGGAGCGATTTCTTTTGAAATTTTAGATTTAGGATTACCAAATTCTAATACAGTTTCAATTTTTTCAAGGCCAGCTTCAAGCGCAGTTTTTTTGTAGTCTTCTAATAAGTCTTCTGCAAATAGATTTGCACGTTCAGCAATTGCGCGGCTATAAGCTTCTACTGCTGAGTATGCTTTTACATCAACGATATGAGCAATTGTTAATTTTGCATTGTTTCGTTTTGCGACTTGAATTGCTTTTTTAAAGGCTTTTTCTGCTTCTTTAGAACCGTCCACCGCGATTAAAATATTTGTATATGTATTATTCATAGTAAATTCCTCCCAATCATTTTTATTACCTTTTACAACTTTATTATAAAACAAATTTTGGTAATGTGCTTGTCGGAAACGTTACAGAATTTTGAAAACTTTGTTTTAATTCATTTTAGTTGTAATTGGTGCGAGAACTTGTTACATATGAACTATAGCAATTTAAAAGGGGGCAGTTTTGTGAGACATGCGCTCATTACAGCCGGTACGAAAGGTTTAGGAAAGCAAGTAACAGAAAAATTATTGGCTAAAGGCTATTCAGTAACAGTAACATATCATAGCGATATAACGGCTATGGAAACGATGAAAGAAACATATAAAAATATGGAAGAGCGTCTACAATTCGTGCAAGCGGATGTCACGAAAAAGGAAGATTTACATAAAATAGTAGAAGAAGCGATGAGCCGTTTTGGCAAAATTGACTTTTTAATTAATAATGCTGGTCCATATGTATTTGAACGGAAAAAGTTAGTCGATTATGAAGAAGAAGAATGGAATGAAATGATTCAGGGCAATTTAACAGCGGTATTTCATTTATTAAAACTTGTCGTTCCGGTCATGAGAAAACAGAACTTTGGCCGTATTATTAATTACGGATTTCAAGGGGCAGATAGTGCACCGGGATGGATTTATCGCTCAGCTTTCGCGGCAGCAAAAGTAGGACTTGTTTCATTAACGAAAACAGTTGCTTACGAAGAAGCGGAATACGGTATTACTGCGAACATGGTATGTCCTGGTGATATTATTGGTGAAATGAAAGAGGCGACAATTCAAGAAGCACGCCAGCTGAAAAGTCATAACACACCAATTGGTAGATCTGGAACAGGTGAAGATATCGCAAGAACGATTTCGTTTTTATGTGAGGACGATTCCGATATGATTACCGGTACAATTATTGAAGTGACTGGTGCAGTGGATGTTATTCATAGACATCGATAGAACAAAATAAAATGGAGTTTTAAATAATTGGACAGTTTATCCTTCATACTGAGAGATGCGGATAATACTGTCCTTTCATGTAATATTAAATCTATCGGAAAACTTGTGTTATTTTTTTGTCAAATATTGAGATATTATGTTAGAATATAAGGGCGTAGAAAGCGCTTTAAAAAATGATTCAGGGGTCATTTCATAACTCAAGGGGGAACTAATAATGCGTATCGGTATTCCAACAGAAATTAAAAACAATGAAAACCGTGTGGCAATGACGCCAGCGGGAGCAGTACATTTAGTACAAAATGGTCATGAAGTTTTTGTTCAAAAAGGAGCAGGTTTAGGATCTGGCTTTACAGATGAAGAATATGTACAAGCTGGTGCGAAACTTGTTGAAACTGCTGAAGAAGCATGGAACCAAGATATGGTTATGAAGGTAAAAGAGCCAGTTGCAAGTGAATACGGTAATTTCCGCGAAGGTTTAATTTTATTCACATACTTACACTTAGCTCCAGAACCAGAATTAACGAAAGCATTAATTGATAACAAAGTGGTATCAATTGCATACGAAACAGTACAATTAGACAATCGTTCTTTACCATTACTTGCACCTATGAGTGAAGTAGCTGGTCGTATGTCTGCACAAATCGGTGCACAGTTCCTTGAGAAAAACAAAGGTGGTAAAGGTATTTTACTTGCAGGCGTTCCAGGGGTGAAACGCGGCAAAGTAACAGTTATCGGTGGTGGTCAAGCTGGTACAAACGCAGCGAAGATTGCAGTAGGTTTAGGTGCAGATGTAACAATCATCGACTTAAGTGCAGAACGTCTTCGTCAATTAGATGACATTTTCGGTAACCAAGTAAAAACGTTAATGTCTAATCCTTACAACATTGCAGAAGCAGTAAGAGAATCTGATCTTGTTATTGGTGCGGTATTAATTCCAGGTGCAAAAGCGCCAAAACTTGTAACAGAAGAAATGATTCAATCAATGGAACCAGGTTCTGTCGTTGTAGATATTGCGATTGACCAAGGTGGTATTTTCGAAACAACTGACCGTATTACAACTCATGACAACCCAACTTACGAAAAACATGGCGTTGTTCATTATGCAGTTGCAAATATGCCAGGTGCGGTTCCACGTACATCAACTCTTGCATTAACAAACGTAACAGTACCATATGCATTACAAATTGCTAACAAAGGCTATAAAGACGCTTGCTTAGGCAATTCTGCATTACTAAAAGGTATTAACACATTAGATGGATATGTAACATTCGAAGCAGTTGCAGAAGCACACGGCTTACAATACGCTGATGCAAAAGAGCTTCTTGAAAAAGCTCCTGCTTTATCATAATAGAAATATATGTAGAGCCTTCCTTTTATTAGGAGGGCTTTTATTTAAGGGGAAAACATTGTACAATTAAAATAAAAAGAAATAAAGATGTAAATAGGAGGGGCAATATGGGGTATATTTATGATATTTTGTCAGTGGGTTTGCTTATAGCAGGAATTATTACAATGGTTGTAGGCAAAAAGAAAAATGATCTGAAATTAAGAGGGATTGGTATTGGGATTGTAACTGCAGTACTTATCATTGGATTACCAGATTTTGCAAAAGGTTACATGGAAGGTGTACTTTCTGCTGGAGATAGTGCATTTCCGATAAAATAGAAAGGATGATCTTTAATTTCTCTTATAGTTAGGAGAGATTGGAGGTCATTTTTTATTTGAATTTTCCATATGGAATTTTTTTCTTGTTAGTAAAATGCCTCTTATGCTAATTTAAAGATAAGTATATAAAGGGGTGTAAAGAGGGGGATTCTATGGAAAAGATAAATTTAATAGATTTAACAAAAGATATAAAAGATCAACATAAAAACTTCGTCGTTTCAAATGTAAATAGTCATTGCTTACGAATCGCTGTATTTACTGGTGAATATGATTGGCACTATCATTCTAATTCGGATGAGTTATTTATTGTATTAGAGGGAGAATTACTTATCGATTTTCAAGACGGAGAAACAGCGGTTTTAAAGCCGAATGATTCTATCTTAATTCCAGCATGTACGATTCATAGAACGAGAGCATTCAAGAGAACTGTAAATCTTTGTTTTGAAAATATAGAGGCTGATACGATTATAGTGGAGCAATTATGAGGGAATTATCTGTAGCCCAGTATAGAAAAATACTTTCGATTTTAGAAAGTAATACAAGAACCACAACTTTTGCTTATGCAGTATGTGATCAAACGATAGATGGTAGGGTTTTTGCAAACGAGGAGTTAACAGCAGGACTAATTATCACAGCTAATGGCATTCATTATTTATTTGGTAATACGCAAGATGAAAGTTATAACGAAGATGTATTTTCGTATATAAAAACGGCCATTGAAAAAACAGAGAAGAGATTTACATTGTTCACTTCGAGTGAAGAGTGGGAAATGATGTTAGAAGAGCGTTTTAGTAATGTGCTTCGGAAAATCCCGCGAATGAAATTTCAAAGAGTAACCTTTGAAGAGAGAAAGCGAGATTGTAACAAAAATACATATGAAGTGAAGCGTATTGATAGAAGAGATATAGAACGAAGTAATGAATTTACACAGGCGTATTATAAAGAATATTGGGGATCAAATGAAGCATTTTTGAATGATGGTTTTGGATTTTGTATAGAACAAAATGGGATGACTGTAGCGGAATGTGTTTCGATATTTAGTGGGAATGGATTTGCTGAAATTGATATCGTGACGCATGAAGCGTATCAAGGGAAAGGGTTAGCTCAAGCTGTCGCAACACGTTTCATTGAACATTGTATACAAAATGATATTACACCGTGTTGGGATTGTTATGTAGACAATATTCCTTCGCAAAAATTAGCTAGTAAATTAAGTTTTCATCATCCAATAGAATATGGTTTGTTTGTACGTAAGAGAATGGGGGAATGAAAATGAATGTGGAGTTAACGAGATTTAAAGTGAAACAAGGTAAAAGTCATCGTGTAGATGAATGGATGCAGCTTCTTAATGACAATATGAAAGAAGTGCTGTTGACACTAAACGACGAGAAAATGTACGTAGAGACAATTTTCCGGGAAATAAGAGATGGAGAAGAATACTTATATTGGTATTCTGTGCAAGGAGAAGGCGGGGCTCTTGTCGAAAATTCTCATCATGAAATTGATAAAAAGCATGTAGCGTTTTGGTATGAGTGTATTGATGAAGAAGCACCGTCTGTTGATATGAAAACAGAAGTTGTTATGATTCAAGATGTTGTGAAGGAAGCGATTAAATAATAGAATAGTGTTTTTTGGAGAAGCACATTAAAATAGATGTGCTTTTTATTATGCAAAATTTTAAAAAAGAAAAGCTGTATTTAGATATTTTTAAGTGAAAATAAAGGGGGATTTCAAGAGCATTTTAGGACAAACTATAATGAAAAGACCTACCAATATACGGTGTAGTCGTAACAGGAAAAATAGAGGATTTACAAAGTTTACAAGGGTTACCGTATATTAAGGTTGCTGTTAGAGGTGTAACAGTTGAGAAATATTGATTACGAGTAATTAATGTGAATAATCAGAAAATTTATGTTATAATATGGGAAAAGGAGGTTTATATGAGGCAAATACATGGAGCAATTTATATTTACATAACAATGTTTTTCGTGGCGATATCCTATGGATTGGGGCACGTGTATTCGCATCCTATACTAACTTTTTTAAGCGGAGCATGTATGGCGTTTGCGCTTCTTGTCCACCTTTTCTCAGTTTGGATCGTAAAATTTCAATTAAATATTAGTGAAATAGAAGAAGGCACTTTTTAAAGGGCCTTCTTTTTTAGTAATATTGGCGAAGTCCTTGTAGTAATTTTTCAATTTCGTATTCAGTTTCCTTACATATAGATATTGTACGTAATCTGAAAAATAAGCTACGTAAGAAAGCTTTTATATTTCCGTATAGAAATTCGTATGATTCAATATGTAGTGTTGATTTTTGAACTTGTAATTGAGTTGCTAAATCACGAAGGGCTAATATGAGTACTTCTTCCTTTAGGCCATTTTGCAGCATTGCGACAATTGGATAAACGAGACGCTCATCTTCTTCGTATTTGTAATAGATGGAATGAACACAAACTTTGTTTAATAAAGTTTGTAATATTTCTTCGTAATATAAATTTTCCAGTTTAGGACTATTCACAAGCGCTTCAAATGTATCGGAAGCATGAGCGACACTATGCGCCCAGCCACGTTCTTGGACATAGCCTCGTAAGTCGTGCTCTTTGTTCATATATAAAATTAATTGATCTTTTACATTTAATATATCAGTCTGTGATAAGAAATTATGATTTGTATCCGCATCAATAATGAGCGCAATTAATAATGTCGTAAATGCACGGGTAAATACCGCATCTTCGTCATCCGAATGAATCTTATACAATAAATATTTATCACTGATGCTTTCTAATAATAGTTTCTGCAAGTGTGAGTGTGAAATATAGCCCTTCTTGATGAGATGATAAAAAGTAGAGTAAATAAGTTTATCCCTTAAATAACTATCAGTAACACCGATATGTTCAAGCATATTGGAACTTAAAGAATCAATATGAATTGTGTTGTCCAGTATGTAATTATTATTACGAATTTCTTCTAACTGTTGTTGTAACATATAAACCTCCTATTTTAGAAAATTCTGCATTTTAATAATATAATAAAAGGAAGAAATAGACAATAAAGTGAAGCTTTAATCAGTGGGGGGGTCATCCCCCAACTAACTTCTTTGCTTTCACCGAATTTTGAGGTTGGGGTCTTACTGCCCGTTACTGCGGGATAAATAAGTGCTTTTGAATGGAGGGCATTATGAAGAGAACATTATTCTTTTTTATAAGTATTTTCTTTTTAGGAAGTTGTTCGATTTCGTATGTTACTTTTTCTAGCGAGAGCAAAAGTTGGACGGGGCAATATAAAGGGCATATTAAGGATGACAGTGAAGATGGAATATTTACGTTTCAGTATAAGGGCGGAGATGGAAATACAGAATTTAAAAATTTGGAGATTTCTATTCATGGGACCTTTAGTACAATGACAGAAACGTCAGAAGTTCATAAAGGAGCAAGGATTGAAATGAAATCTTTTTGTGTAAGTTGTGCGCCTCTATCTAAAGATGAACCGATAGAGATTGTGATTAAATGGGATGATAAGTATGAAGAGAAGATGGTTTTAAAGCGGAAATAGCAAACATAGAGTGAGGGATAAAAATGAGTAGGAATATGAGAGTTTCTATGTATATATTTTTTAGTGTATTTCTAATCATATTATCAGCGTGTACTACAAAACAAGTAGAGGTAAAAAAAGTACCTGAAGAAGGGTATGTCATAGTAAGAAATGAAACGGTATTTTTTGCCGATGATAAAACGTTTGAAACAAAAGTAGAGTTACAAAATTATATAGAACAACAAATGAATAAAGAACATCCATCAGATATAGTGTTGAGCTTTCAGGAGAAAAACGCATCTAATCAATTAAAAACAGGAGATAAAATAAAAGTATGGTCTTCTCACATACTTGAAAGTTACCCAGGACAAATGATTGTAGAGAAATTTAAAGTAGTAGAAAAATAGAAAAAGGCAGCAATTAAGCTGCCTTTTTCTTATTTTACAAATTGTAATTCTTTCGGGAATTTCGTTAAAATTTCTGATCCGTCTTTTGTGATGTAAATATCATCTTCAATACGAACGCCACCTACGTTTGGTACGTAAATACCTGGTTCGATTGTGAAGACCATACCTTCTTTTAATAGAGAATCGTTGCCTTCTTTTACATCTGGATATTCGTGAACGCTAATTCCAAGTCCGTGACCAAGTCGGTGCGGGAAGAAGTCTCCGTAACCTGCATCCGCGATAACAGAACGAGCAGCATTATCAATTGCGCCAAGTGTAACGCCTGGTTTACATGCTTCAACTGCTTGTAGTTGTCCAGCAAGTACAGTGTTGTAAATGCGAGTTTGTTCTTCAGAAAGTTCACCGAATGCTACTGTACGTGTAATATCAGAGCAATAACCGTCAATAATTACGCCTAAATCAAATAGTACGAAATCGCCGCGCTTCATTTTGTTAGCACCTGGAATACCGTGTGGAAGAGCAGAGTTAGCACCTGCTAATACCATCGTATCAAATGACATTTTATGTATGCCTTTTGTTTTTAATTCGTGTTCAATAATTGCTAATACTTCTAGTTCGCTACGGTTTTCTTTAATTGCATTTACCCCAACTTCAACAGCATAGTCTGCCATTTTAGCTGCTTCACGTAAAATAGAAAGTTCTTTTTCATCCTTAATTAAACGAAGCTCGCGAACTTTTTCCTCTGCTGATTTGAAAGCTGCATTTGGGAATAATTTTGTTAATTCTTCGTAACGTTCTACGTTTAAATGTTCTTTTTCAATTGCAACTGCATTTGCATTGATGCCACGGTCTTTAATTGCTTTTGCAATCATATCCCATGGTCTGTCAGTATCAGTGAATCCGATAATTTCATGTGCCCATCCAGCGTTACGTGCTTGGCCTTCTTCCATTTTAGGGCAAATTAAAATAGGCTCTTTTTCTTGGAATACAAACATACCAAGTAGTCTTTCGTGTGGTTCACAGTGGAAGTTTGTCATGTAGAAAACGTTTGGTGTAGAAGTTAAGAACGCGGCTTCTACGTTTTTTTCTTTTAGCCATTGCATTAAATTTTCTAATCTAGCATTCATCGATTGGCACCCCCGAGATATTTAATTACAAATATAACTTTACCTCGGAAGAAAGCGTTATGACAAGTAAATAGATGTTAGAAAAGACAGGGAATTGAAAAATCATGTAGAATAAAAAGTGAGAATGTGAATAGGGGAGGAATGTAATAATGAAAGTATCTTATCATGGGCATTCAGTTGTAAAGATTGAAACGAATGGAAAAGTGATTTTAATTGATCCATTTTTAACGGGAAATCCGAAAACAGATTTAAAGGCTGAAGATGTAAAAGTAGATGCAATTCTTTTATCGCACGGTCATGGTGATCATGTTGGAGATACAGTAGAGCTTGCGAAGAAAAATAATGCAGTTGTTGTGGCGCCATTTGAACTAGCGACATTTTTAAGTTGGCAAGGTGTAGAAACACATCCGATGCATATTGGTGGTTCACATGAATTTGACTTCGGAAAAGTGAAGTTTACACAAGCATTCCACGGCTCTAGTTATATTGATGAAGAAAATAAGACGATTACATATACAGGTATGCCAGCGGGTATTTTATTTACAGCAGAAGAGAAAACGGTTTACCATGCAGGGGATACGGCTCTATTCTCTGATATGAAGTTAATTGGGGAACTGAATGATATAGATATAGCGTTTTTACCAATTGGTGATAATTTCACAATGGGACCAGAAGATGCTGTTTTAGCAGCAAAATGGATTCATGCGAAAACTGTTGTACCGATGCATTACAATACGTTCCCAGTTATTGAACAGGATCCATATCAATTTGTAGAAAAACTACAAAATTGTACAGGGAAAGTATTAGAAGTTGGAGAAAGTATTACGCTATAAAACAGATACCCTTCATTTGAAAAGACAAGTGAAGGGCTTTTTATGCGTGTAGTACAGCTTTTAAAGTCTGTATTTGTTTAGTTGACTCTTCTCTTTTTGAACGCGGCTGTTCAGGAGTTTCATTCAAATCCATTGCAACTTTTTTCCCATCTACACAAGCTAAAAATACTGCGCCTATAACCTCTAAAATTTTTTTCATCATGTATTCGCTCCTTTGTTTCATTTCTTGTCTTAATTGTATATGGAAGTGTGTGGACGAACTATCGAACGAGATGACAATAGCATTACATTGTTGTAATGGAATGACTAGTGGAATGTAAGGGTCATTTTGTTATAAAAAAAATAGTACAGATATACAAAGAGAGAGTGTAACAGTTTTGAAAATATAGTATACTGGGAATACAACACATGAAGAATTTAGGGAAAAGAAAGTATGGTGAAACCATTTGGCTACCAAACATAATCAAATTTTAGAACATATTAATAGCCTACCGGTAGGGCATAAAATTTCTGTAAGGCAAATTGCGAAAGATTTGAGTGTAAGTGAAGGGACAGCTTACCGTGCGATTAAAGATGCAGAAAATAAAGGATATGTTAGTACAATTGAACGTGTCGGAACAATTCGAATTGAACAAAAGAAGAAAGAGAATATCGAAAAACTAACATATGCAGAAGTCGTTAACATTGTCGATGGTCAAGTACTTGGAGGCAGAGAAGGACTACATAAAACATTAAATAAATTCGTAATCGGGGCTATGAAATTAGAAGCGATGATGCGCTATACAGAAGCGGGGAACTTGCTTATCATCGGGAACCGTACGAATGCACATCAATTAGCATTAGAAACAGGGGCCGCTGTATTAATTACAGGTGGATTTGATACAGAAGAGCATGTGAAAAAGTTAGCAGATGAATTGAAGTTGCCGATTATTTCCAGTAGCTATGATACATTTACGGTCGCAACGTTAATTAACCGCGCGATTTATGATCAACTTATTAAGAAAGAAATTGTACTCGTTGAAGATATTTTAACACCGATTGAAGAAACACTATATTTAAAGCCTAGTGATATCGTGCAGAAATGGCATGAGTACAATGAAGAGACGATGCATGGACGTTATCCAATTGTGGATGAAAATAAAAAGGTGTTAGGTATCGTAACTTCGAAAGATATGATTGGTGTTGCGAAAGATACACCAATTGATAAAGTGATGACGAAACACCCTATTACGGTAAATGGAAAGATGTCTGTCGCAGCTGCAGCGCGTATGATGGTATGGGAAGGTATTGAATTACTTCCTGTTGTGGAAGATGGAAATAAATTGCAAGGTATCATTAGTCGTCAAGATGTACTTCAGGCATTACAGATGATTCAGCGTCAACCACAAGTTGGTGAAACGATTGATGATATTGTAACGAATCAATTTATGACGCCGAAAGAAGCAAAAAATGAGCATTTGTATCAATTTTCAGTGACACCACAAATGACGAATTCAATCGGAACATTATCTTACGGTGTATTTACAACAATTGTGACAGAAGCAACAAACCGTGTCATTCGTGCTCAGAAGAAGAGTGATTCAATTGTTGAGAACTTAACAATTTATTTTGTAAAGCCGGTTCAGATTGATAATGTTGTATCCGTTCATCCGAAAGTATTAGAAATTGGCCGTAAATTTGGTAAGGTTGATGTAGAAGTACACCATGAAGGTAATGTTGTTGGAAAAGCATTACTTATGGTGCAATTGATTGATAAATAAAAAGATGGAACAAATCGTTTTGATTTGTTCCATCTTTTTTTATGTAGAGAGTGATTTATATAATATTAAATGACAGAATATTAATTTATTTAGATGGTAGACTATGTTACAATTATATTGTAAGAAAATGGATTTTGAGGAGGCGGTATGCAATATGTCATTAGAAATAATCTTCTTTGGTGGTATCGCACTATTTTACTTTCTTGTAATGATACCGATTCAATATTTATATTTACAAGGTTTACATGAAAAAAGGAAACGTACAGGATTATCTCAGCGAGAACTATATGAAAAAATGTCTTTTGAAGAGGAACAATTACATTTTCATGTGCAAGGCAACCTATTTAATATACCTTCTGCGTTTGTTGCATATATGATTTTAAAAAGTAGAGGACGTAAAAAAGCATCACAATGGTGATGCTTTTTTACGTTGCTTCATAAGCTTCTGCTTCTTTAACTGCTAATGGAAAGAAATGTTTATATTGGCGAAATCCATTAAATGCACTCGCACTACCAAATAGAACGAATAAAACACCGACGATCATACGAGCGGTTGAAAGTTCTAAAAAGAATTGGTTTATCCCGAAGAATAAGACGAATGAACCGAGTGCCATTGCGGATTTTCCTGAGAGCCAACCTTTTTCCATTGGGCGGTTTGTACGAAAGTATTTTGTTTTGTAGAAGAGGTACAACATAAATGAGACGATAATACAGAAGACTAATACTGGCATAATGCACACTCCCATCGCTTTGTGAAAAATTATAGTGAAGAAAAAAGAAATATCTAAACTTTCTAATTTTTATTATAAAGCAATTGTTCGCATGTATGAAATACTTTCCGTTATAATGGAGGATAAAGTGAAGAAGTTGAATAAAAAGGAGATTATACATATGCATGAGCAAATTTTAGGAGTAATTAAAGAATTTGAGACAATTATTATTCATCGTCATGTGCGTCCGGATCCAGATGCGTTAGGTTCACAAGGCGGTCTTGGTACGATTTTGCAAGAATCGTTTCCAGAGAAAAATATTTATACGGTTGGGTACAATGAACCGTCACTAGCATACTTACGAGTAATGGATAATATTGAAGATAGCGTATACGAAAATGCACTTGTTATCGTTTGTGATACTGCGAACCAAGAACGTGTTGACGATCAACGCTATACAAAAGGGAAGATGTTAATCAAAATTGATCATCATCCAAATGAAGATCCGTACGGAGATATTACGTGGGTAGATACGACAGCAAGTTCTACAAGTGAAATGATTTATGAGTTTTATAACTATGGAAAAGATAAAGGATTAAAAATAACAAAAGAAGCAGCTCGCCTTATTTTAGCAGGGATTGTTGGAGATACAGGTCGTTTCTTATTCCCGAATACAACAGCAAAAACACTCCTTTACGTAAGTGAGCTTGTTGATATGGGTGTGAAATTCACAGATTTATACAATGAAATGTATAAGACAAAAGAAAAAATCGCTCGTTTAAACGGTTATATTTTACAAAACTTTACGATGGTAGAAGAAGGAGCAGCTTACATTAAATTAACGAAAGAAGTATTAGAAGAATTTGATGTACTTCCTTCTGAAGCATCTGGTGTTGTTGGAGCGCTTGGTAATATTGACGGATTAAAGGCATGGGTTCTATTTTTAGAGGAAGACGATGTAATTCGTGTTCGCCTTCGTTCAAAAGGGCCAGTTATAAATAAATTAGCAATGCAATATAACGGCGGAGGACATCCGATGGCTTCTGGTGCAAAAGCATCTTCTTGGGAAGAAGCGGATCGTCTGTTTGCTGATTTACGTGATATTTGTAAATAAGAGAGTATATGTTAAAACGAAAAGAAGGAGCGGCACTTAAGCCCTCCTTCTTTATTTTTCTTTCTCTATATCAATACTAATTTCAAGTACAGTATCAAAAGAAATTGTATCGACTTTAAAGCGGTATATACGATCGTAATGTTTGTACGTTTTGTTTTCGATTGCTTTTTTGAGTAGGTCTTTATTTTTTGCGATACTTTGAATGTTTTTCGTTAAAAGATGTTGGAGGTCATTATGGATAGAAGTGGTCATATTTTCGAGTGTTAGATTGTCTAAATCATATTTTTCTCGATTTATTATTTTTATTTTAATCTCTTGAATTGTTAAGAGACGTTTATTTTCTGTGTTCAACTTTTCTTGATCTTCGAGAAGGACGTGGAGCTTTGCTTCTTGTTTTTCTATAATTTCTCGTTGCTCTGCTATTTTACTAGATTGTTCTTCTTGAAAAACACCGTATATGTACAAAAAAATAAACCAGCTCAACACGCCTCCAACAGCAGCGCCAGCTAAAACTAAGTACCATCTTTTTGCTGTATTGGCACTTGGCACTCTCATACATGTTCCTGCGTTAGCCATTTAATAATAATAAGACCTGTTTGCATGCCGCCAGTTGCGAAAAAAATAAGGAGAATTTGTTTTACGATATCTTTCATATCTCCGCCAAAGAAGCTTCTTTCAAAGCTATAAAAGGTATCAAATGTTCCGCCGATTGCTGCAACGAGTGCCCAAATTCTTAAATTTTGGGCGAATTGATTAATGTAAGTTAGAGCTGGTTTTCCGATAAGAAACGCACCAAATCCACCAATTAATGAACCGCCAAGTATAACCCCAAAGGCAATAAAATAACTAATAATAAGCAGAGAGAAAAAAGTATGTTCTCTTACATCCATCGTCATTCCCCTTTCTTCTTCATATATATGGACAAAGTATGAGAAGTATGTTTTGATTTCCGCTTTCCTCATCACCTATAATGAAAGTAGTCAAATAGGTAAAGAGAGGGTACAACAGTGAAGTTTGTGCATTTACAATGTCAAACCGTTTTTAGTTTATTAAAGAGTGCTTGTAAAATTGATGAGCTTGTAGTCAGGGCGAAAGAGCTTGGTTTTTCATCGTTGGCTATTACGGATGAAAATGTTATGTATGGCGTTATTCCGTTTTATAAAGCATGTAAGAAACATGGTATACAGCCTATTATCGGCTTAACAGCTTCTATTTTTAGTGAAGAAGAAGAGAAGTCTTATCCGCTCGTCTTACTTGCTGAAGATGAAATAGGCTATCAAAATTTATTAAAGATTTCTAGTAGCATTATGACGAAGTCAAAAGAGGGTATTCCGAAGAAGTGGCTTGCGCATTATGCGAAAGGATTAATTGCTATTTCACCAGGTAAAGATGGGGAAATTGAACAATTATTATTAGAAGACAAAGAGGATCAGGCGGAAGAAGTAGCTTGTACATATCAAAATATGTTCGATAATTTTTATATGTGTTTGCAGCATCATGCGATTCAAGATGAACTGCTCCTGCAAGAAAAATTACCTGAATTTATTAGTAAGGTAAATGTCCCAGTCGTTGCAACAAATGATGTGCGCTATATCAATCAAAGTGACGCGCTCGTTCACGAATGTTTACTATCAGTTGAAAGTGGAACGAAAATGACTGATCCAGACAGGCCGAGGCTCAAAACGGATCAATATTATTTAAAGTCATCGGATGAAATGGAAGCACTATTTTCTCACACGGAAGAGGCGATTTACAACACTGTAAAAATTGCAGAACGTTGTAAAGTAGAAATACCGTTTCATGTAAATCAATTACCGAAATTTCCTGTTCCATCTAACGAGACGAATGATACTTACTTACGCCGTGCTTGTGAAGAAGGCTTGCATAAACGTTATGGTACGCCAAAAGAAGTGCATATAAAGCGTTTGAATCATGAACTAAACGTCATTTCTAGTATGGGATTTAGTGATTATTTTCTCATCGTATGGGACTTTATGAAGTATGCACATGAAAATCATATTTTAACAGGACCAGGCCGTGGATCGGCAGCTGGCTCACTCGTTTCGTACGTATTAGAAATTACAGATATTGATCCGATTGAATACGATTTGTTATTTGAAAGATTTTTAAATCCCGAACGTGTGACCCTTCCGGACATTGATATCGATTTTCCAGATATAAGACGTGATGAGATGATCCGATATGTGAAAGATAAGTATGGTCAGCTCCGCGTGGCGCAAATTGTAACGTTTGGGACGCTTGCAGCGAAAGCAGCAATTAGAGATATTGCTCGTGTAATGGGACTTCCGCCGCGAGACATTGACATATTTTCAAAACTTATTCCATCAAAGCTTGGTATAACGTTAAAAGATGCATATGAAGAATCACAATCACTCCGTGAGTTTATACAAGGGAATCTTCTTCATGAGCGTGTGTTTGAAATTGCAAAACGTGTAGAAGGCTTACCTCGTCATACGTCTATTCATGCCGCTGGCGTTATTATGAGTCAAGAACCGTTAACGGGTAGTGTAGCAATTCAAGAAGGACATAACGATGTTTATGTTACGCAATATCCTGCTGATGCATTAGAAGAACTCGGGTTGCTCAAGATGGACTTTTTAGGCTTACGTAATTTAACGTTACTTGAAAATATTATAAAGTTTATTGTGAAAAAAACGGGGAAAGAAATTGATATAAGGAATTTACCTCTCCAAGATGAAAAGACGTTCCAATTGCTAGGGAGAGGGGATACAACGGGGGTATTCCAGCTTGAATCAGGTGGTATGCGAAATGTACTTCGCGGATTAAAACCGAATGAGTTTGAAGACATTGTCGCTGTTAACTCGTTATACAGACCAGGACCGATGGAGCAAATCCCAACCTTTATTGAATCGAAGCACGGAAAAAGAAAAATTGAATATTTACATCCGGATTTAAAGCCGATTTTAGAAAGAACATACGGTGTAATTGTATACCAAGAACAAATTATGCAAATTGCATCGAAGTTAGCAGGATTTTCGCTCGGAGAAGCGGATTTATTACGCCGAGCAGTGAGTAAAAAAAATCGTGATATTTTAGATCAGGAACGTCAGCATTTCGTGCAAGGTTGTTTGCGAAACGGATACGATGAGACATCAGCAGATAAAATTTACGATTTGATTGTAAGATTTGCGAATTACGGTTTTAACCGAAGTCACGCTGTGGCTTACAGTATGATCGGATATCAGCTTGCCTACTTAAAAGCGAATTATACGTTGGAATTTATGACAGCATTATTATCAAGTGCAATTGGAAATGAAGATAAGATTGTGCAGTATATACGAGAAACGAAGCGGAAAGGTTTCCACGTTTTGCCACCGTCACTTCAGAAGAGTGGTTACAACTTCCAAATAGAAGGGAATGCGATACGTTACAGCTTACTTTCAATTCGAAATATCGGAATGGCTACAGTGACGGCATTGTTAGAAGAACGAGAGAGCAAAATGTTTGAGGATTTATTTGAATTTTGTCTTCGTATGCCAGCGAAGTTTGTAACAGAACGAAATTTAGAGGCGTTCGTCTGGTCGGGATGTTTTGACGATTTTGGTATTTCGAGAACGAATTTATGGAAAAGCCTTAAAGGAGCGTTAGAGTACGCAAATCTTGCCCGTGATTTAGGGGATGCTGTTCCAAAATCAAAATATGTACAAGGAGAAGAGCTCTCTTTTATTGAACAGTTAAATAAAGAAAAGGAAGCACTTGGCTTTTATTTATCAAGCTATCCGACAGCGCAGTATGTGAAGTTAGCAAAAGAATTAGAAATTCCATCTCTCGCTCAGGCGATGCGAAATAAGAAAAAAGTACAAAGGGCTATCGTGTATATAACAAGTGTGAGAGTCATTCGTACGAAAAAATTGCAAAAGATGGCGTTTATTACATTCTGTGATCAAAATGATGAAATGGAAGCGGTTGTTTTCCCGGACACGTATATACATTTCTCAGACAAGTTACAAGAAGGGGCAATTGTTTTAGTTGACGGTACGATTGAGCTAAGAAATCATAAGCTGCAATGGATTGTAAACGGACTATATCCGTTAGAAGAAATGGATGTTTATGAAGAAAAGAAAGATGCATCTGTTTACGTGAAATTGCCGTCTCAGTATGAAAAAAAGCTTTTGAATCAGGTTACAAAAATATTGTTTGACTATTCGGGTTTTGCGAAAGTACTAATTTATTATGAAAAGGAACATAAAATGGTACAATTATCTCGAAGTTTATCGATTCATCCAAGTGAAAAATGCTTAGGAACACTTCGTGAAATTGTCGGGGAAGAGAATGTAGTTGTGAAAATATAATGGACAATTTCCCTACACTTCGATTATTATAGTAGTAGTGTTCGTGGTCAGACCACTTGGAGAAATTGATACCAGCTAGAATAATTTGAGGAGAGTGGATAGTTTGTCAACACTTCGTGAAGAAGCACTTCACATGCATAAAGTGCATCAAGGAAAATTAGAAACTGTATCAAAAGTAAAAGTAGAAAATGCAAAAGATTTAAGTCTTGCATATTCTCCAGGGGTTGCAGAGCCTTGTAAAGAAATTTATGACGATAAAAGTAAGGTATATGAATATACGATGAAGGGAAATATGGTAGCAGTTGTGACGGATGGAACGGCTGTACTTGGTCTTGGTAACATTGGACCTGAAGCATCTCTTCCAGTAATGGAAGGTAAAGCTGTATTATTCAAGAGCTTTGCTGGTGTAGATGCATTCCCAATCGCCTTAAATACAAACGATGTAGATAAAATTGTTGAAACTGTAAAATTAATGGAGCCAACTTTTGGCGGCGTTAACTTAGAAGATATCGCAGCACCAAACTGCTTCATTATTGAAGAACGTTTGAAGAAAGAAACAAATATTCCTATCTTCCATGATGATCAACACGGAACAGCTATCGTAACAGTAGCGGGCCTTGTGAATGCGCTGAAATTAGTTGGAAAGAAAATGTCTGACATTAAAGTTGTCGCAAATGGCGCAGGTGCAGCAGGTATTGCAATTATTAAACTTTTATATCGCTATGGAGTACGCGACATTATTATGTGTGACCGTAAAGGTGCAATCTATGATGGTCGTCCTACTGGTATGAATCCAGTGAAAGATGAAGTTGCAAAATATACAAATAAGAATCGTATAGAAGGTTCTTTAGCTGATGTTGTACAAGGTGCGGACGTATTCATTGGTGTATCTGCAGAAGGTGCATTAACAGAAGAGATGGTTCGTACAATGAATGACAATGCGATTATTTTTGCAATGGCGAATCCGGTTCCGGAAATTATGCCAGAATTGGCAAAAGCAGCGGGCGCAGCTGTTGTTGGAACAGGTCGTTCTGACTTCCCGAACCAAGTAAATAATGTACTAGCGTTCCCTGGTATTTTCCGCGGTGCACTTGACGTACATGCGACACAAATTAACGAAGAAATGAAGATGGCAGCTGTACAGGCTATTGCTGAGCTTGTAGCAGAAGATGAGTTGAATGCAGACTATATCATTCCGGCACCGTTTGACGCGCGTGTAGCGCCTCGAGTGGCAGCTTACGTTGCGAAAGCAGCAATGGAGACAGGAGTAGCTCGTCGTCAAGTAGATCCAAATGAAGTTGCTGAGAAAACAAAACAATTAGCGCTGATTGGTAAAGAATAAGCGAGGAATTTCCATTGACATCATCAAATACAAAAGTATATCTCGAAATTGTAAAAAAAATCCGTTCCATTATGGAAGAGGATGGATTGGTAGCAGGGGATCGTTTGCCGTCTGAGCGGGAGCTAAGTTCACGCTTAAACGTAGGACGCTCATCTGTAAGAGAAGCATTGCGTGCTTTAGAACTGGTAGGGTTAATTGAAACGAGACGGGGTGAAGGGACGTTTATTCGAAACTTTTACGATAACGGTCTTGTACAACTAATTGCTCCGTTTCTATTGCAAGATGAGAAAACAATTCGTGATTTATTACAAACAAAACGATTGCTTGAGAAAGATATGATTCGAATTGTATGTAATTTACCGAAAGAAACATTTTCTAAAGTGCTAAGTAGATTACAGAAAGTGCTTGAAGAAAATGAAAGTTCGATTCCAATGCTTCACCAAACGTTCTTTAAAACACTAATTGAACAAGTCGATAATTATTTACTATATCGCATTTGGATGATCGTAAATGATTACGTAGCAACTCTTTCTTGTAAAGTTTCAGGAGATTCTATCGATATGTATAGAAAGCTTTATGCTACTTTGGAAGAAAAACAAGAAAATGATGCACTAAAAATTTACGATGAATTAGTAGAGAATATACAGTTTCACTCGTAATGTATAAAATTTGTCGAAATGACCATGACACGTTATGACAAACATTCTACCGCATAGCGGTTAAAGTTAAACGTAAAGAGAGAGGTTATTAGACAGATTGAGAAGATAAGGCTAACATCAAACTTTGGTGTTAGCCCCATTTTCTTCTTACGCTAACCTTAGCTCTCAACGAAGGGGGTCAAATTGTGCTAAGAGATTTATTCGTGAAAAAGAAAAAGTACGCTGCAATACCTTCAGAACAAGTACGGAAAGATGTACCGGATGGCGTTATGACAAAATGTCCGAAATGTAAAAAAATCATGTATACGAAAGAAGTTCTAAAAAATTTAAAAGTATGTGTGAACTGTGGATATCATCATCCTATGAATGCATGGGAACGCCTTAATAGTATATTGGACGAAGGCTCATTTCGTGAGTATGACAAAGAGATGGTTTCATTAAATCCACTTGAGTTTCCAGGATATGAAGAGAAACTAGAAAACGATCGTAAGAAGACTGAGTTGAATGAAGCGGTTGTAACTGGTGAAGGAACAATTGATGACATGCTTGTTGTTATTGCAGTAATGGATTCTCGTTTTCGAATGGGGAGCATGGGCTCTGTTGTAGGAGAAAAAATTGCCCGTGCGGTTGAAAAGGCATACGACTTACAAGTTCCATTTATTATCTTTACTGCTTCGGGTGGTGCCCGTATGCAAGAAGGTATATTAAGTTTAATGCAAATGGCAAAAACAAGCGTAGCTTTGAAAAAGCATAGTAATGCAGGAGGGTTATTTATTTCTGTTATGACTCACCCAACGACGGGCGGGGTTTCAGCGAGTTTTGCTTCACTTGGTGATTATAATCTTGCAGAGCCAGGTGCACTTATCGGATTTGCTGGTAGACGTGTAATTGAACAAACAGTGCGTGAGAAACTACCGGAAGATTTCCAAACGGCAGAATTTTTACTAGACCATGGTCAATTAGATGCGGTTGTGCATCGTGATGATATGAAAGAATCACTTCGTAAGATTTTAGAAGTTCATCAAGGAGGGGAAATGGCTGTATGGCAGAGCTAGAATTTGAAAAACCAGTTGTTGAGCTAAGAAATAAGATCCGTGAACTGAAAGACTATACGAAAAACAGCCAGATGGACTTCAGTGAGGAGATTCGTATTTTGGAAGACAAGCTAGAAAATTTAGAGGAAGATATATACGGCAATATGAAAGTATGGGACCGTGTGCAAATTGCTCGTCATGCAGAACGACCGACAACGCTCGATTATATTGAGCACTTATTTACTGATTTTTTTGAATGTCATGGAGATCGCCTATTTGGCGATGATGCAGCGATTGTCGGCGGCATTGCGAAATATAAGGGGATGCCTGTAACTGTAATTGGGCATCAGCGCGGAAAAGATACGAAAGAAAATATTCGTCGTAATTTTGGGATGCCTCATCCAGAAGGATATCGAAAAGCACTGCGTCTCATGAAACAAGCGGAAAAGTTTAATCGTCCTATTATTTGTTTCATCGATACGAAGGGAGCTTATCCTGGTAAAGCAGCTGAAGAACGTG
>Ga0209025_1001720_pt1 | contig 26508 bp, 29 predicted proteins | sample AraplaMF_Col_mLB_FD_184256 | JGI IMG/M metagenome (GOLD analysis project Ga0209025, IMG submission 184256) | Arabidopsis root microbial communities from the University of North Carolina, USA - plate scrape MF_Col_mLB (SPAdes) (version 2) | ecosystem: Host-associated > Plants > Roots > Endosphere... | reverse complement strand
GCCCGGCTGGAACCGGCGGTAGGAATTGGCGAAGGGCGCAAAGACGAGCTGCGCCTCATGCATGGTCTGCAGCATGCCTGCCGTCACCGATTTCAGAAGGGACGGCTCGCCTCCAGCAGCATCGAGGATATTGTTGCCGTCCCTGTCGATGATGCTCGCATGCACATGCAGACCGGAACCGGCATGATCCGAATAGGGTTTGGCCATGCAGGTCGATTTCAGCCCGTGCTTGCGCGCCGCCTGCTCGGCAACGCGCTTCAGGTAGAGGCAGTCGTCGGCGGCCGCCAGGGCATCCGGCCGGTGCAGCAGGTTCACTTCGAATTGGCCGGGGCCGAATTCCGCCGTCGTCGCCTCCGCCGGCAGGTTCATCGCCCTTGCATAGGCGCGCAGCGTCTGCAGATAGCCGCCGAGCGCATCGACGGCGCTCATGTCATAGAGCTGGTAACCGTTCGGATCGCCGCGATAGGTGAGATCGGCGGGCGGGGAAGGGTAGCCGGTCTCGCGCCAGTTCTCTTCGACCACGTAGAATTCCAGCTCCGTCGCCACGACGGGCGTCAGGCCGCGCTCGGAATAGCGTTCAAGAACGGAGGCGAGAATGCCGCGCGGATCCATGAAACTGCGGCTGCCGTCGAATTCGTGCATGGTGGCAAGCACCTGCATGGATCCTTCGGGCGCCCAGGGCATCGGCGCAAGGCTGCGCCTATCGGCAATGACATTGCCGTCGGGATCGCCGATCGTCAGCGACAGGCCGGTGATATCGTCATTGTCGTCGCCCCAGATATCGAGCGACTGCGTCGAGGTCGGCAGGCGGATATCGCCGGCCCAGACCTTCTTTTCGGCCGAAAGCGGAAGCTGCTTGCCCCGCAGATCGCCGTTCATGCCGACAACAAGGATCTCGAAACGCGGATCGCCCTGCTCAGCCTCTTTGCCGTTGCTCGCCATGACCTTGAAAATCCTCTCGCAGAAGGCCAAGCTCGTAAACCATCAGTCAAAGCCTTTCAATCCGAAGGTCCAATCATGTCCGATACTTACCCGCTGTCCAACCTTGCTGCGATCGATGCTGCCCATCACCTGCATCCCTTCTCCGACATGAAGAAGCTGAATGCCGAGGGTACGCGCATCATCCAGCGCGGCGAGGGCGTGCATATTTTCGATAACCACGGCAAAAAGTATCTCGACGGTTTCGCCGGCCTCTGGTGCGTCAATATCGGCTACGGCCGCAAGGAAATCGCCGATGCCGTGGCGCACCAGATGAACGAGCTTCCCTATTACAACACTTTCTTCGGCACGACCTCGCCGCCGACCACGCTGCTCGCAGAGAAGGTGACGTCGAAGGCCGGCCCGCGCTTCAACCACATCTTCTTCACCGGCTCCGGCTCGGAGGCCAACGACACCTGGTTCCGCATGGCCCGCGTCTATTGGGCAGCCGCAGGCAAGCCCTCGAAGAAGATGGTGATTGCGCGGCGCAACGGCTATCACGGCTCGACGGTTGCCGGCGCCAGCCTCGGCGGCATGAAATACATGCACGAGCAGGGCGACCTGCCGATCCCTGGCATCGTCCATATCGGCCAGCCCTATTGGTATGGCGAGGGTGGCGATCTTCCTCCCGCCGAATTCGGCCTGAAGGTCGCCCGCGAGCTGGACGCCAAGATCGATGAGCTCGGCGAGGAGAATGTCGCAGCCTTCGTGGCCGAGCCGATCCAGGGTGCGGCCGGTGTGATCATTCCGCCGGAGACCTACTGGCCGGAGATCGACCGCATCTGCAAGGCGCGCAATATCCTGCTCGTGACCGACGAAGTCATCTGCGGCTTCGGTCGCCTCGGCGAATGGTTCGGCCATCAATATTTCGGCGTCGAGCCGGATTTTGCTCCTATCGCCAAAGGGCTTTCCTCGGGTTACCTGCCGATCGGCGGCGTGCTCGTCAGTGATCGCATCGCCGATGTGCTGATCAACGAGGTCGGCGATTTCAACCATGGCTTCACCTATTCCGGCCATCCGGTCTGCGCCGCCGCCGCACTCGAAAACCTGCGCATCATCGAGGAGGAGAAACTGGTCGAACGCGTGCGCGACGATATCGGCCCCTATTTCGCCAAGAAATGGGGCGCCCTTGCCGAGCACGACTTCGTCGGCGAGGCTGAAAGCATCGGCCTGATGGGCGGTCTACAGCTTGCCGCCGACAAGAAGACCCGCACCCGCTTCGAGAAGCCCGATCCGATCGGCTCGCTGGTGCGCAATCACGCACTTGCAAACGGCCTCGTGCTGCGCGCCACCGGCGACCGCATGCTGGCCTCACCGCCGCTCGTCATCCGTCACGAGGAAGTGGACGAGATGGCGCGCATCGCCAAGATCGCGCTGGACGCAGCCTGGAAGGAACTACGTGGCTAGCGACGATGCGACGGCGGAAGCCCTGCCGTCATTGAACGTCGATAATTTTGGGGGAATCTCGACCAATGAAGCAGATTTACACCACTCTGGGACCAAAACGCCGCGAAGAACTCGGCATGATTCTTCCGCACGAGCATGTGTTTGTCGATCTCCGAACCCCCGACCGGCCCGGCTACGCCAAGGCGGACGTAGACGATGTTGTGGCGCTGATGGTCCCACAAATAGAGGCAATCAAAAGACAAGGCATTTCACTGCTCGTCGAATGCACGACAGGGGGCGTTGGAAGACGTGCAGATATTGATCTTGCCGTATCGAAGGCCGCCAACTTTCCGATCGTCGTGCCGACCGGCAACTATCGCGAACCATGGATACCCAGGTGGGTAGCAGAAGCCAGCGAAGTCGATCTCGAACAATGGATGGTGGCTGAGCTTACCGAGGGCATCGAAGATACCGGCGTGCTCGCCGGATGGATAAAACTGAGCGCCGGCGACGATGGCATTACGCCACTGGAGGCCCGCATCCTGCGCGCAGCCGCAAGAGCATCCATGCGAACCGATGCGGTCATCGGCTCGCACACGATCCGGGGAAGGGTCGTGATGGAGCAGCTGGACATCCTTCAGTCAGAGGGTTGTGCAGCCGAGCGGTTCATATCCATTCATACCCAGGAGGAAAAGGACTTCCAGCTTCACAAGGCACTGGTGGAACGCGGCGCGTGGATCGAATACGACCATGTCGGCAGGGCACCGGATCAAGAAGTGGTCGTGCTGATAATGGACGCCCTTGAAGCAGGATTGGGCAAGCGGCTTTTGATAAGCCACGATCTCGGCTGGTATGATCCGGCGCAACCGGGTGGCGGAACCCCGAGGCCTTATACGCACCTTGTCGAGAGCCTTCTGCCAATGCTTCAGATCGCGGGCGCGAGCAGGGACACAGTGCGCCAACTCACAGAGGTCAATCCTTTCGACGCATTCGCACGCTAGGGATAAGCCACCGCGTAGGCGAACTGATAGGTGTCACCCGGTCGGCCATAGATATAGGGCAGGGTGACGATGTGCGTCTCCGGCTGCTTCAAGCCGTTTTGCGCAATTACATCCTTGAAATAGTAGTCCGGCCAGGCGGGCGGCGTCCTGCCCTTGTCGTCGCGCCAGACGAAGACGACGGGATGTTTCGCATCCAGATGGAACGTCGGCTTGAAGTCCGAATAGAAATAGGACTGCACTGGAGTACCGGGCATCTGCAGGCGCATATTGCCGTCGAGATGCGGATCGTAGCCGACGATCAGCCCCGGCTCGCCGCCGATCTCCTTGCGGATCGTCTCGGCGAAGCTGCCATAGGGGATGTTCAGCCGCTGATATTTGCCGAAGAGCGGGCCGTAATAGGCGCGCATGGCGAGCACGGCCAGCACGATGCCCATGATCACGCCACTCACCGCCAGCGATGCGCGCAAGGGTACTGCGGGGTCGACCTCGGCGCTCTCGGCCTTCATGCAGATATAGAGAGGCAGGATGAGGAAGAGTGGCGTCAACCATCGGTCGGCGACATTGTCGACACCGGCAAGCAGGATCATCAGCGCAATAGCGCCGATTTCGATCAGCAGGATGCGTCCGGCAACCCTTGTCCAGCGGCTGGAAGCGCGCCACATTGCCCGCAGCGATTTGGCAAAGAGCGCCAGAAAGATGACGACGGAGACGCCGGCGATGCCGACCATCGCGGAGATGAAGCGGAGAAAGCCGGTCGATACCTGCGACAGAAAGCCTTCACCCCCGCCGGTCATCTTGTGCAGCGTGCGATCGACGGCGAGGTCGAGATGCTGCAGGAACCAGATTGCGTGCGGCGTGACGATGGCGATCGAAATCACGATGGTCAGTATCAGCCGCCAGTCGAGCAGGCGCTTGCGGAAATCGGTATCGATCAGCGCAGCGACGAATGCCGCGGCCGGAAGAAGCGCGAAATTATACTTCGATATGATGCCGATGCCGGTCGCAATGCCGACGATGGCATAGGAGATGGCTGACGGCGACTTCAGTGTGCGGAAAAAGCCGTAGAGAAACAGCGAACCGGCAAAGATCGTCGCCACCGAATGTGTCAGGTCCCGCTGCGCCTCGAAGACGATCTGCGGCACGGTGAGCAGGCCGAGCGTCGCCACTACCACCAGGCTGCTGTTCTTCAATGTCAGCCGCGCCGTCAGCCAGTAGAAGACATAGGACAGGAACAGCATCGTGCATTTGAGGAGCGACAGCGAAAACAGCGACACGCCGATGAGCGATGTGACGCCGTACTGCACCCAGTTATAGAAGGGCGGCTGCGAATTATAGCCGAAGGCGAACCATTGCGAGAGCAGCATCTGCTCCGCTTCGTCCAGCTCCAGCGCATTGGGAATGCTGAGCCGCACGATCAGGTGGAGCAGAAAATAGGTTCCGAGCACCGCCAGGATCAGATTGGGCCGGCGGCTGAAAAGGCTCTTCACGTCAGCTTTCTCGGGAGAAGATCTGGCGCACGATATAGTTCGGCGAGGCGTCGTCGCGATAATAGGTCCGGGCGATCATTTCCGCCAGGATACCGGTCGTGATCATCTGCACCGAGGAAAGCAGCAGTACGACGCCGACCATCAGCATCGGTCGCGTACCGATATCGTTGCCCATGATGAACTTGTCGAAACCGAGATAGATGAGGATCAGCGCTGCGAGGCCGCCGAGGCCGAGGCCGAGCGAGCCGAAGAAATGCCCCGGACGCGCCTTGTAGCGCATGAAGAACATCACCGACAGCAGGTCAAGGATCACGCGGAAAGTGCGCGAGATGCCATATTTCGACGTGCCGTGCTGGCGTGCGTGATGGGTGACGGCCATTTCGCCGATGCGTGAGCTCGGCACCACGCCGGCGACCCAGGCCGGAATGAAGCGATGCATCTCGCCCATCAGCTTCACCTGCTTGATGATTGAGGCACGGTAGATTTTCAGGCTGCAGCCATAGTCGTGCAGCTTGACGCCGGTGATACGGCCGATGAGATAATTCGCGCACCAGGAGGGGATTTTGCGCAGCAGCAGACCGTCCTGGCGGTTCTTGCGCCAGCCGACGAGCAGGTCGAGTTCGCGCCGTTCCAGCTCCGAGACCATCGAGGGAATATCCTTCGGGTCGTTCTGCAGGTCGCCGTCCATAGTGGCGATCAGCCGGCCCTGCGCCGTGTCGATGCCGGCCTGCATGGCGGCCGTCTGGCCGAAATTGCGCTGCAGCTCGACGATACGCAGCGTCAGCCCCTCGCGATTGACGAACTTGCGGGCATTGACGAGCGTTGCGTCCGTGCTGCCGTCGTCGACGAGGATCAGTTCCCAGCGATGCGGATAGTCGGCCATGGCCGCGGCAATGCGCTCGACGAGCGGGCCGATGCTTTCTTCCTCGTTGAAGACCGGAACGACCAGCGACAGCTCGAGCGGTTGTATCTGATCATTCGCATTGCGAATGGACTCTACCGTTGTCTGCAACTTTCATTTCTCCTAAAAGGCGCGGCAATGGAAGACCGATGAAAACCAGCCGCCGCAGCCAAACTTAGGAAGCCTGATACATGAAGACCCCGAGTGTTGAAAGCGGGCAATCCTGGTTTCTGCGCAATCGCATGACCCTTCTGACGGTCGCAATCGTCGCAGCCTATGCGCTTTTCATCGAATGGTTCTGGGGCTGGGCTGTCATATTGGAGCAATGGGCTGCCGTCGGTCCACGGCCCGTTATCGGCGCACTGATACTCCTGACCAGCACCTATTTCCTGCGTACATGGCGCATCTACGATTATTTTCCACGGGAGACGGCAGGCCGTTTCGTGGCCCTCTTCCGCGTCACGCAGATCCATAACCTTCTGAACATCATGCTGCCCTTCCGCGCCGGCGAGACTAGCTTTCCGGTGCTGATGCGCACGGAATTCGGCATTCCGCTGACGCGCGGCACCTCCGCGCTCTTCGTCATGCGGCTGTTGGACCTGCATGCGCTGCTGGCCGCCGCCGGCCTCGGCTTTGCGGCGGCCGCCTCCAATGCCGCGCTTGCCTGGTTGGTCTGGGTGCTCTTCCTGTTCCTGCCGGTCTTTGCCTTCGCTGCCCGCAAGCCGCTGCTGCGGCTCGGTGCAAGACTACTGCCGCGCAAGGCACAGGCGCTGCTTCATGAAATCGAGAACGGACTGCCTTTTGATGCCGTTGCCTTTGCTCGCGCCTGGGCGATGACCATCGTCAACTGGCTGGTGAAGGTGCTCGTGCTCGCCTGGGCGCTCGGCCTGATGGGCGTGCTGCCGATGGCCGCGAGTTTCGGCGGCGCGCTCGGCGGCGAGCTTTCCTCGGTCCTGCCGGTGCATGCGCCAGGCGGCGTCGGAACCTATCCGGCCGGCATCACCGCCGGTGCCATCGCCTTCGGCGCATCGAGCGAACGGTCGGCGTTCGATGCCCTGGCGCAGGCGAGCGTCAGCGCGCATCTGCTCATCATCGTTTCCGCCCTGACCGGCACCGCCATCTCGCTGCCGCTCGGCCGCCGCCGCAAGGCCTGACCGCGCCTCAAGACGATGCTGTAAGCTCTGAGATGCGTTTGCGCAGAAACGCCCGTTCCGGCTCCTGCCGGCAAAGTGCCAGCGCCGTCTCGTAAGCCGCAATCGCCTCGGCCCTGCGTCCGAGCCGGCGCAGGAAATCCGCTCGCGCCGAATGGGCGAGATGATAGGACGTTAGTTCCCCCTTGCCCAGAATGGCATCGACGAGCGCCAGCCCTTTCTCCGGCCCATCGGCCATGGCAATCGCCACGGCGCGGTTGAGCTCCGCAATATCAGAGGGATGGGCGGCAATCAGCAGGTCGTAGTAGAAGGCGATGCGCCGCCAGTCCGTTTCCTCGATGCTTCCGGTCTTCGCATGCTCCGCCGCGATGGCCGCCTGAACCGTATAGATGCCGATATCAGGTGCGCGCATGGCGCTTGCAAGCAGCGACAGCCCCTCGGAAATCTTGCTCCGGTCCCAGTAGGAGCGATCCTGATCGGCAAGCAGCACCAGCGCGCCATCATCATCCTGCCGGGCGGCGCGACGAGATTCCTGCAATAGAAGCAGCGACAGAAGGCCAGCAACATCCGGATGCGGCAGCAGGGCGGCAAGCAGCCGCGCCAGCCGGATCGCCTCTGCCGTCAGGTCGGCTCGGACGATCGCGCTGCCCGAGGATGCTGAGTAGCCCTCGTTGAAGACGAGGTAGATGACATGCAGTACCCGGTCGAGCCTTTCAGGCAGTTCGGCGCCGACGGGCACTTCATAAGGGATTTTTTCCGTCCTGATCCGGTTCTTGGCGCGCACGATGCGTTGTGCGACCGTCGGCGCCGGCACCAGGAAGGCATGGGCGATCTCTTCCGTCGTCAGTCCGCAGACCTCGCGCAGAGCCATCGCCATTTGCGCATCGGCGGCAAGGGCCGGATGACAGCAGATGAAGATCAGCCGCAGCATGTCGTCCTCGATCGGTTCCATATCGCCGATCTCCGTTTCCGTGCCACCAGGGTAGAGCCCGTCTTCGATATGCTGCAGCGAGGCGTTGAAACGCGCCCGCCGCCTGAGGTGATCGATCGCCTTGAAGCGGCCGGTCGAGACCAGCCAGGCGACGGGATTGTTGGGCATGCCGTCGACCGGCCATGTCCGCGCAGCCGCCGCAAAGGCATCGTGCAGCGCTTCCTCCGCCCGATCGAAATCGCCGAGCAGGCGGATCAGCGTCGCCAGAACCCGGCGCGAATGCTGCCGGTAGATATCCTCGATCACCTGCTTCAAAGCTTAGCCCTCACTGCGGCAGAGTGAGCAGTCTCACCGGCCGCAATTCGATCGACCCGACTTGGATACTTGGAATGCCCGCAACGACCTTGCGTGCATCTTCGAGATCGGCCGCCTCGATGATGTAGATGCCGGCCAGATGTTCCTTGGTCTCGACATAGGGGCCGTCGGTCGAAGACAGAACGCCATGGCGTACTCTCAGCACCGAAGCCCTGTCAGGGCCTTCCAAGGCATCGGAATGGATCATGATGCCTTTGCGCTCAAGCTCCTCGTCATACTGGAAATGCGCCCTTACGAGCTCATCGCCCTCTGCCTGGCTGAGCGTGCCGTCCATGTCGGCGGGATTATAGATGAGGCAGACGAAGCGCATGGCCTACCTCCCATCCTTGATCGAATAGGCCGGCCGGATTTCGATTGATGCATATTTGAGGATCGGGAAGGTGGAAATGATCGACTGTGCTTCCGCCATATCCCTGGCCTCGATCACGACGAAGCCGCCGAGATGTTCCTTGATCTCTGCGAAAGGACCGTCCGTTGCAGCGATGGTGCCGTTGCGAACCCTGAGCGTCACAGCCTGCTCCGGCTCATAGAGCGCCAGCGCGCTCAACATATGGCCGCTGTTGCGCCAGTGGTCGTCGCTGACGATGCATTCCTGCGTGACGGCCTCCCATTCTTCTGGCGTGACCCGTTTGCTCTTTTCGGTATCGAACCAGATCTGACCCAGAAACTTCATGGCATGACCTCCTCAGCCGAATTCATGGATGGGACGAACCTCGATTGCGCCGAGCTTTGCCAGCGGAATGCCGGCGGCAACACGGATCGCATCGTTGAGGTCCTTGGCGTCGATCAGGATGAAGCCGCCGAGCGCTTCCTTCGTCTCGATGAAGGGGCCGTCTGTGACCGACATCTCGCCGCCGCGCACCCGCACCGTGACTGCCGATTGCGGCGACTGCAGCGCCTGGGCAATGATCATATGACCGCTGTCGGCAAGATCGCGGTCATAGGAGAGCGAATCCCGGTCGAGCTTTTTCTTTTCTTCCGTCGACATGGCCGACAGCGCCGTGCCGTCGAACCAAACCTGGCAAAGATATTTCATCCCTTGTCCTCCACGCTGTGGTTTCACAGCCCTTGGACGAACAGCCTAGGCGTTTTTCGACAGGGAAGAAAAATATCTTTTAAGCGGCTTGAATGTCGAAAGGCGGAGGCAGCGCTCGACAAAGCTTCATCTGACAACATCGAGGAGATGGAGCAATGAGCATACTTGAAATCGGAATAGCACATCTGATCGTCACACGCGGCGCACGCAAGATGCCGCCGCTTGAGAATGCCGAGATGATAAAGGTGCTAGTCAGGACCGGGATTGCGCTAGCGGCGTTTGCCGGCCTGATTGAAGCGCTGCAGCTTGCCGCAAGCGCTTGAGAACATTGCGCGGCCCGGCGGACAGGCCGGGCCGCGCCTGATATCTTATTGAAACGCTGTTTCGAAGAAGCTGCGCAGCTTGCGCGAATGCAGGGCTTCCGGCGGCATGGCTGCGAGCTTCTGGATCGCCCGGATGCCGATCTGCAGGTGCTGGTTCACCTGCGTGCGGTAGAAGGCGGTCGCCATGCCCGGCAGTTTCAGCTCGCCATGCAGCGGCTTGTCGGACACGCAGAGCAGCGTTCCGTAGGGTACGCGGAAGCGGAAACCGTTGGCGGCGATCGTTGCCGATTCCATGTCGAGCGCGATGGCGCGGGCCTGCGACAGACGCTTTACCGGGCCTGCCTGGTCGCGCAGTTCCCAGTTGCGGTTGTCGATCGTGCCGACCGTGCCGGTGCGCATGATGCGCTTCAGCTCGAAGCCTTCGTAACCGGTGATCTCGGCAACAGCCGCCTCGAGTGCCACCTGCACTTCGGCAAGTGCGGGGATCGGCACCCAGACCGGCAGGTCGTCGTCCAGCACATGGTCTTCGCGCATATAGGCATGCGCCAGAACATAGTCGCCGAGGCGCTGGCTGTTGCGCAGTCCGGCGCAATGGCCAAGCATCAGCCAGGCATGCGGGCGAAGCACGGCCACATGGTCGGTGATCGTCTTGGCGTTGGAAGGACCGACGCCGATATTGATCATGGTGATCCCGGCATGGCCTTTCTTCTTGAGGTGATAGGCCGGCATCTGCGGCAGGCGGGCAAGCGTTACATCGGTTTCCGGAACGCTCGATCCTGCCAGCGTGACGATGTTGCCCGGTTCCACGAAGGCGGTGTATCCGTCGCCGCCTTCAGCCATCAGCTTGCGCGCCCAGGAGCAGAATTCGTCGACGTAGAACTGGTAGTTGGTAAACAGCACGAAGTTCTGGAAATGCTCGGCACCTGTCGCCGTATAGTGCGACAGGCGGGCGAGCGAATAGTCGATGCGCTGCGCGGTGAAGGGCGCAAGCGGCGACGGCTCGCCCGGCGGCGGCAGGTATTCGCCGTTGGCGATCTCGTCATCCGTCGTGTTGAGATCCGGCGTATCGAAGAGGTCGCGCAGCGGAAAATCGACGAAAGCCGCCGAAGCTTCCACATGCGCGCCTTCGCCAAAGGCGAAATGCAGCGGGATCGGCGTGGACGATTCCGAGACGACGACAGGTACATTATGGCTCTTCATCAGGAGCAGCAACTGCTCCCTAAGGTAATGCTTGAAGAGCTTCGGCCGCGTCACCGTCGTCGTATAGACGCCCGGTGCCGTCACATGGCCGTAGGAGAGGCGGGAGTCGACATGGCCGAAGCTCGTCGTCTCGATGCTGACCTGCGGGTAGAAGGCGCGATAACGGCAGGTGACCGGCGCACCCTGGGCGAGCTTCGTGAAGCTGTCGATCAGGAAGGAGGTGTTGCGCTCGTAAAGCTCGGTCAGAGCTTCGACGGCTTTTGCCGGATCATCGAAGGTTTGCGGCTCGAAAAGGGGAGGCGACGAAATGTCGAAAGCGGACAGGGGAGAGATTCGTTTGCTCATGAGGCATTATAGAGAGTCGTTTTTAACAAGCAAACGACGCGCAAAGGCTGAGACCCAGATTTTTCTGAGGTCTCAGCGGATGGCGGTGCAGAAACCGCCGCTGCTTTCCAGGCACGTATAGTTCGCGCCGAAATGCGACTGCTGTGCCCCGCCGCCGCCAGTGCGCACGACCACCGCCGAAAACGAGATCGCGAAGATCGCCGCAAACAGCGTTATGATTGTAAACCGTCTCGCCAGAATGAACACGTCCACGTCCTTACCCCGATATGCGCCCTTCATGGTGCTGTTTTGCCATGATGTGGCTGAACGGGTGCTGAGATGGCGGTTCATTTGGCGTTCAGTTTCAGAGGCCGGCTAAGGTTTCGGAGACGGCCAACGTTTCAGAGACGGGTCCCCTCAGAGGCGAGTCCATGTCTGCGATTTGCAGAGGACGTTCAGCACGCAGCCCTTCAGCCTGAGAGAGCTGCCGGAAATGTTGCCCGAGCCGCTGTAGGTCTTGTCATTGGAGGGATCGGTGATCTCACCATTGTAACTGTCGCCGGTGCCGGCCAGCATGCCGATCTTCTTGCCGGCATATTTGCCCGACTTGAGCGTGATGCAGTATCCGCCGCCGCAAGGGGCAATCACTGCCGTATCGCCGGCGACCGTCTTCCACTTGCCGACGATCGGTTCTTCCGCCTGCGCAAGGCCTGCCGTAAGTGCCAGCGCACTGGCGAGAGCGAGGGTACGGATCATCTTTTCCTCCATGAAGCCGATTGGCGCGAAAATAACTGACGCGAACGTAAAGGTAAATACGCTGCCGGAGCGCCTGAAATCCGGCTTTCGCCTTCGGGTTTTTCTGCTGATGGCCTGATCGATGCTGATTTCACGGTAAACAGTTCCTCAATTTCCAAATCCTAATTTTTCGTAAAAGGCGCGCGAAAATCCTTAATTCGCAGGGATTCCGATGTTTAACAAAAATCCAATTTTACCAAGCATTTGCACTTTGTTTGCGTCAAATTAATCATGCATTTTAGGCGTTTTTTGAAAGCCGTTTGGCATAGTGAACCCATCAAACGAGCGGGGCAAACCCGCCGGACCGGAGAGGCCGGAAGCCGCAGAAGATGGCAAGGCCCAAAGGTAAAACAGGGTACGTCTTAACAGGCTGACAGGGATAGAACCGATGGCACGCTTTGAAATGCACAATGCTGAAATGGCCACCATGGGTGGCGACAACAACAGCGCCGATGTCTTCTGCGAAATGGGTCTGATGTATGCGACCGGCCGCGGCTGCAATATCGACCTCATCGCCGCTCACAAGTGGCTGAATATTGCCGCGATCAAGGGCAACGACCGCGCAGCCGAGCTGCGCGCCGATGTCGCCGCGACGATGAGCAAGATGCAGCTTGCCGAGGCGCTGCGCGCCGCCCGCGAATGGATGACGATCCACTAAAAATCGTCCATCCGGGAACAAATCGACAAGAGCAAAATAACAACCTCAAAAGAGGGGAGCTGGCGAGGCGCCTTGGACGGGGCCGACGCCAGGAGAAGGAAACCGCGACCGGCTTGTCCTCTGCCGGCCGCGGTTTACCTGTTTCAGCTCAATTTCTTCAGGACCAACGGCAAGGCTGCTTCGAGCCGCGCCATATCGGCCTCCGGCCCAACACTCACACGGATGCAGCGGTTGAGCGGTGCCACGCCCGGCATGCGGATGAAGACGCCGTGTTCCATCAGCCCGTCGACGATAGCCCGCGCATAGGTGCCGTCGCGCCCGGCATCGACTGCCACGAAATTGGTGGCTGATACCAGCGGCTGCAGGCCGTTCGCCCTGGCAATATCAGCGATCCTGTCGCGCGCGGCGTGGATTTTCCCGATCACCTCGGACAGATAAGCCTGATCCTCGAGGGCTGCGAGTGCCGCGACCGTCGCCAGCCGGTTCATGCCGAAATGGTTGCGGATCTTGTCGAAGGCCTGCACTGTGCCAGGTGTGGAAATAGCATAGCCGACGCGGGCGCCGGCAAGACCGTAGGCCTTGGAGAAGGTGCGGGTGCGCACGATGTTCGGCAGGTCGATGAGCGAGGCGATCGACGGCAGCGCGGAGGCAGGACCGGTCTCGCTATAGGCTTCGTCGAGGATCATCATGCAGGTTTCCGGCAGGGCGCGCGCGAAGGCGACGATCTCTTGGGCATCCCACCAGCTTCCCATCGGATTGTCGGGATTGGCGAAATAGACGAGCGGCGCATTCTCGCGCTTGACCGCATCGAGCAGCGCGTCGAGATCCTCCCGGTCGCCGGCATAGGGAACAGTGACCAGCCGGCCGCCGAAACCGTTCACGTGGAAATTGAAGGTGGGATAGGCGCCGAGCGAGGTGACGACGGTGCCGCCGGGCTCGATCACCAGCCGCACGATCTGCCCGAGCAGTTCGTCGATGCCGCCGCCGATGGCGATGTTGGCCGGCGTCACGCCGAGACGGGCGGCGAGCGCTTCGCGAAGCGCGTAGTTTTCCGGATCGTTGTATTTCCAGATATCGCCGGCCTGTTCCCGCATGGCCGCAATAACCGAGGGAGCCGGGCCGAAGCCGTTTTCATTGGCGCCGATGCGCGCTTCGACCTTCAGGCCGCGCTGGCGCTCGATGGCCTCGGGGCCGACGAAGGGGACGGTGGAGGGCAGGGCGCTGGCAAGCGGCGTGAAGCGCGAGAAGGCAGACATGCGAGGGCAATTTCCCGGAATTATTGAAAAAGCCGCGCAACAATAGGCCCTCGCTTTGCCAAGGCAAGCAAGATTATTTCTCGTTCGTGACGGCTCAGACGCGGTTGCCGTTGCGGCGCGCGTCGATCGCTTCCGTATTGCCGATCATGAAGTCGGCGCGCACTACCTTGCGTAGAATATCCGGTTCGATCAGGTTGATGAAGCGAACGCCGATGCGCTCATGATGGCGGTAGACCTCGGCGCAGCCGATGCGGTAGGCAAGCCCTAGGATGTTGAGATAATAATGTTTGGGCAGGCCTGCCGTGGTCGACACGACGAAGGTCGCGCCACCCTGGGAAATGTCGAGAATTTCGGCGCTGCGCATCGAAATCCCGGTCAGACAGGGACGAACGGCCACGATACGAGCCGGTCGTTTGACGTTGAACTCCTCCCAGCGAATGTCGTAGACAGCCGACTTCACCGTGGCGAGGTGCGTTGCGCGGAGCATTTCCATTTCGCATTCTCCGTCAGGCAGTTCAAAATTTGGGGCAGTTCAAATTTCAGGCTGTTCGACGGAGAGGCTCACACGAATGTTTTTCACATTCGTCAAATATAAAACTACAATTTTAACGAGTTTGAAATTTGTGCGTTAGCGGCACAGCTATTGTGCTCTCTTGGGAATAAACCATTATCGCTCAGGCGAGCAATCTTGCCGCGCAATAGCCTCCAACGGCACTCAGTGCCGTCAGAAAAGTGCCCCAGGCCATATCCACCAGGCTCATGGCGAGCGGCCAGCTCTTCAGTGTCGACAAATTCGTGATATCGTAGGTGCCGTAAGCCGCCAGTCCCAAAATGGCACCATAGAGAAGCGCTGTGCCGATCGAGCCGCTGGAGAGAGCCGGCAAAACCGCAAGTATGACAATCGCAACCGTGAAGAGCAGGTAGAAAAAGGCTGCGACGGCAAGGTTCGGTGACGGCAGCATCAGTTCCCCGAGTTGATCGCGATAGAAGCCGCGGGCTACGATGCCGAGCCATATTGCGTCGAGGACGGCAAGGGTAAGGAGGCAACCGGTATAGGTAACAAGCGCTGTCTTCATCCTCTCGATCTCCAGCTTCTGTGCTCTCTACGGCAAGGCTGGCCTTTCGGATCGCTGTTGACTCTTTTTCAGCAGAATTTTCCCGAACTCTTTCAATTGCCAGGCGTTTTTCCCTAAGCATCCGCCCGAAAATCGGAAGCGATTTTCGGAAGGTACGATGTGTAGGTTCAAGGAGTTGGAACGTGCCCTTGCGTCCGTATGGACGCACGGCGCTCTAACCGGCGCGCTGCTTCCAATCATGAAAGCGAGGAAACTCAAATGACAAACGTCAAAGTTCCCTGGGAATCCTGGGTCGTTGTCTGCGATGGCGCCAAAGCGCTGATCCTGCAGAATGCCGGTGACGCACAACTCATGAATCTCCAGGTTCGCGAAACCCTGACACAACCCAACCAGCCGACCCGCGAAATCGGTACCGACAAGCCAGGCCGATCCTATGCGCCGGATGGCCTGAGCGGCAGCGCCATGGAGGAGACCGACTGGCAGGACCAGGCGGAAGAGGAGTTCCTGAAGGAGGTGGCCGACAAGCTCGATGAACTCGTGCATGAGAAGGAGGCGAGCCGCATCATTCTCGTAGCACCCCCGCGGGCGCTCGGCATGCTGCGTCCCAACCTGAGTGTCGATGCGCAGGCGGCGATTTCAGCCGAAGTGGTGAAGGACTATACCAATCTTCCCGTCGATCAGATCGAGCGGCGTCTCGCCGCGTGATCGCCGAAAGCCATCGCTCTTCGAAACGCGGGTCGCAAGGCTCGCGTTTTCCTATGCGGATTGGAGGTCGGAAATCAGAGGCTGGTTTCGAAACTCAGCCGCAGCACGTGGTGCAGGAATTCGGGGTTCAGCAGCATGTTAAAGCTGATGGTCACGAACTCGCCTTCGCGTTTGACCACGGTCGAGCCGATCTCGTCATGGATGCCAAGGATCTCCAGGAAGAAATGCTGAGGCATTTCCAGGCTTGGGCTGACTTCCAGCAGCGCGCCGGCGAGCGTGATGGTACGGATCAGGCAGCGCACTTGCGTGCCCGTGCTGAGATGATGGCCGACGAAAATAATGTTGCCGGGCCGGTCGAGATTGAATTCCCTGTAGGCCTGTTCGGGCTTGGGATGTTCTGTGTCGAGGTGCATCTGAAAGGCCATATCAGCCTCCGCTTGTTGTATGGTCCGACTTTAACGCAGGATTGCTCACATCTGCTGAACAATATCTTTAAAATTGAAAACTTGTGCAAAATCTAACGGCACAGCGCGTTTATTGCGGGCAATACTGTCCAGAATCTGCCCAATTTTTCACCGTCCATGTGCCATCATTGACTTGGCGTCCGTCGTCGCGCATAGAGAAGCCGGTTCGAGGCACCGGCCGCTCGCGGATGAAGATCCATGGTGAAGCCCTCGCGATCATGGTCACAGCCCGAGTGCATGCTGACTGACGGCAATGCGAGCCCCCCTGACAGTCGAATGGCATGCCTTTGAAAGGCTGAACCTATGACTCGTACTACTATGACTTATCCGCCGGTCGACGAGCTGAAGGCCCAGGCAAAGCGCCTGCGCCAAGCCATGACCGAGCGCGGCAGCGAAATCACCCATGCCGCCGCTCTCGAGCTGATTGCCCGCCAATATGGCGCCCGCGACTGGAACACGCTCTCGGCCCTCGCTGCCAAGCCCAATGACAAGCCTGTGTCGCCGATCTTCGTCGGAGCCCATATTCGCGGGCGTTATCTGAACCAGCCTTTCACCGGCAAGGTTCTCGCACTGTCGGCTGTCCCGGGCAGCGAGTTCTACAGGATCACCATACATTTCGATGAGCCTGTCGATGTCGTGACTTTCGAGAGCTTCTCGGCCTTCCGCCAGCGCATCCATGCCCAGATCGACGAGAACGGCGTCTCGCCGCGCAAGACCTCGAACGGTCTGCCGCATCTCGTTCTCGATATCTGACAGCCTGATCGTTGCCCGCAACACCTGGATTCCGTCCATGACTTCAAGTTCGCAAACGAATACATTCCTGACTGGCTCGCTGCCTTCGGTCTTTGCCCGCACGGCGCTGCCGATCATCCTGATCACCACCATCAACGGCCTCTTTGCCGTGGTGGACGCCTACTTCCTCGGTGCCTATGTCGGGGCCGACGCGCTCTCCGCCGTTACCCTGATCTTTCCCGGCCTGATGATGCTCGTGGCCCTGCAGTCGCTCGTCTCGAACGGTATGGCGAGCATCCTTGCCCGTGAACTCGGCGCCGGCAATCGTGACGCCGCCCGCCGCACCTTTGCGGCCGCCCATGTGCTGGCGATCGCCGTCGTGCTTGTCATCAACGCGCTCTACTGGACCATTGGTTGGCGCATCGTCGACAATGCCGCGGCAGGCGATCTCGCCGTTGCCGAAAATGCCCGCGCCTTCATCGCCATCATGGTCGGCACAGCACCCATTGCCTTCTTCCTGTCGCTCAACATCGACGCCCTGCGCAGCGAAGGCCGGATCGGCTTCATGACCCTGGTGATGCTGGCCGCGACAGCGCTGAACATTGCCGCGAACTGGTTCTTCATGGCGATCCTTGGATGGGGTGTCGCGGGTTCGGCTCTCGGCTCCGTGCTCGCACAGGCAATCTGCCTGGTCGCCGTGCTGATCTATCGCTGGCGCAACGAGCGCGTCCTGCGTCCGGCGACACGCTTCCCGCTTGCCGACTGGCGGCCGATCCTCGCACTTGGTGCGCCGATGAGCCTCGGCTTCATCGGCATCTCGCTCTGCTCGGCCGCCGTCATCTTCAACCTGTCGATCTGGGGCGAGGGCGATTATGTCGCAACCGTCGGCGCCTATGGCATCATCACCCGCGTCATGACCGTCGCCTACCTGCCGCTGCTTGGCCTCAACATCGCCTTCCAGACGATCTGCGGCAATAATTATGGGGCAGGCCTTTCCGAGCGCGTCGGCCGCAGCCTGCAGATCGCCCTGGTCGCGGCGCTCATCTACTGCACCGGTGTCGAGATAACGGTCGAACTATTGGCCACCCGCCTCGGCCATATCTTCGTGGCCGATCCCGTCGTCATCGCCGAGGTCTCGCGCATCCTGCCATGGACGGTCGGCGCCTATTTCCTGTTCGGCCAGATGATCGTGCTGTCGGGTTATTTCCAGGCGATCGGCGATGCCAGGCGTGCTGCGATCTTCGGCCTGTCGCGGGCCTATCTCTTCACGCTGCCGCTGACATTCCTGCTGCCGCATGCCTTTGGTGAAATGGGCATCTGGATGGTGCCGGTCTTTGCGGAGACCGGCATGTTCCTGCTGGCTTTCAGCGTCCTTGCTCGGAATGCGAAGCGGCTCGGCTGGCGTTATGGGCTGCTGCCCGCTTGAGAGTAACAAGGCCGCGCCGGCAGGCGCGGCCTTGTTTTCAATCCTTGCTGGATGCGGGTGCGGAAGCCGCTGCCGCCTCCGCTTCCCCGAGCGCCTGCGCGCATTCCTCGCAGCAGACCTCGACGGTCTTGCCGCCGAGCTTGACGCTGATGGCATCAGGTCCGAGTTCGCAGTCGCATGCAGCGCATGTCGTCTTCTTCATGGGATGGTTCTCCGTTGGTCCCCGTCTGGGGCAGGATCATAAGACCATCGAAGGCTCTCTCTCCGCTGTCGAATTCTTTAGTGACTTTACGCCCGGAGCCGTGTCGCGCGCTGGAACTCCGCCGGTGTCTGCCCATAGGCTTGGCGGAACGATGAGGTGAAATGGCTGTGGCTGGAAAAGCCGAGATCGAGGCCAAGCGCCGTCAGATCCTCATACTCGCCGAGAAGATCGAGCGCGCGGGCAAGCCGGAGCCGAAGCTGGTAGCGATAAAGCGGGGTGGCCTCAACCTGCTGGAAAACCTGCGTGAGATAAACAGGCGAAACGCCGACCTCGGTGGCGATTTCGGCGAGCGTCCAGCGCCGCGCGAGATCGGAAGACAGAACGAGCTTCGCCCGATCGACAAGCTTCTGCCGACCGACGCTGGCACCCGCTGCATGCGAGGTGCGCTCGCCAAGAGACCGACGTACGAGCGTGAGCGCCAGCGTTTCCGCCTCCAGCGTCTCGGCAACACCCCGGCGCAAGCCATGGCGCAGAAGGGCAACGAGCGCCTGCGCGCGCGGATCGATGCGCCGGCGCTGGCGTTTGAAACCGAACAGCTCGCCGGCCTGCACCTGATCCCTGGGTGCAAGCTCGGCAAGCAGCGTTTGGTCTATCGAGAGGTCAATGCAGGCATCGCCGCCGTCGACCGGATGGCTGATGCGGTAACCTTGCCCGGCATTGAAGAACAGAACCTGATTGGCTTCCGCCACCGTGTCGCTGCGTCCGACATGGCGCATGAAGACGCCGCGATAGGGATAGACGAGGCTCGTCTTATGGGCGCATTCCTCATCGCTCTTGTGGCGGCACTCGCCATTGCACACAATGTCGCGGATCGTGACGGTGTTGGTCTTCAGGAGCAGTTCGGTCGAAAATTGCGACATCGGTCTTCCCGGAATTTCGAGCAGCGAGCATTGCCCGCCGCACCCTATCACAATCCCTTGTTGTTCCAGTAGTGGCTTGAGATGTGCACGTCGCTTTCGATCTGGCCGCGGGAAAGGCCGATATCCTTCAGCTGGTCGTCCGAAAGCTCCATCACGGCGCTGCGGTTGCGCCGCTCGGCGAGCTTGCGTGCTGCCCATCGGAAACCATTGATGAGACTGGCAAAGAGCCGGGATTGCCTGGTTTCCGTCCGGCGGGACATCTGCGAGTAGAGTGTAAGGCTTGAGCCGCGCATGGTGTTCCTCCATCCATTGCGTTTGAATGGAGAGATTGAACCATTGGCGCGACTCGCCCGCTGTCAGATTATTTAGCGATCTGCAGCCGGTTCAGGCCTTCAACAGCCACTCGTGTTCCGGCGCATTGTAGAACTTCCACACACGCTTCGGCCCGGCCATGACATTGAGATAATAGAGATCATAACCGTGCGTTGCCGCGCAGGGGTGATATCCCCTAGGCACCAGCGTCACATCGCCGTCTTCCACGACCATCGCTTCGTCGAGCGAGCGATCGTCGGTATAGACGCGCTGGAAGCCGAAGCCCTGCGGCGGGTTGAGGCGGTGGTAATAGGTCTCTTCCAGCATGCTCTCATGCGGGAGATTGTCCTGGTCGTGCTTGTGCGGCGGATAGGAAGACGTATGCCCGCCAGGCGTGATGACCTCGACGACGAGCAGCGAATGCGCCGAACTGTCGTCCTCAGGCATGATATTGTTGACGTAGCGCACATTCGTGCCCTTGCCGCGCGTCAGCGGCGGATGGGTGCCGGGTGGAATGGCCTTGGCCTCATAGGTGCCGCCGCCTGGCGCCGAGCAGACGGCAAGCTCCAGATCGGTCTCGGCCGTCACCGACCACGTCGATTCCATCGGTATATAAAGAGCGTGCGGCGCTCCGTCGAAGGGGCTCATGCGCTCGCCGAGCGTGCCGAAATCCTTCGTGCCGGCCGAAGCCTTGCCCTTGCCGCTCACCCAGACGAGGCAGATCTCGCGTTCGCCGGTCTCGCCCGATACCGTTTCGCCCGGCTTCAGCCGGTACATGTCGAAGCCGACATAGGTCCAGCCGGCGCTTTCAGGCGTGACATGCGTAACGCGGCCGGTCTTGCCTGACGGTTTCACTTTGAGGTTTGGCATTGGTGTTCTCCTCCTAGATTGGTGGGTGCGGCCCCCTCATCCGGCTGCCGCCACCTTCTCCCCGGCGGGGAGAAGGGATGTGCCGCGCCGCCTCGTTTCCCCTTCTCCCCTGGGGGAGAAGGTGCCCGGAGGGCGGATGAGGGGGCTAAGCGCTCCAGCGGTCTCGGTTGTCCCCTTGTGGGGAAGGGTCATCTCGCTCGGTTACCCCTTCGGGAAACCTTCCGTCTCCACCGTATAACCAGCCGCCGTCATCACCCGCATCAATTCCGCATGACCGATCTCGGCCATCTTCTGCGGCGGCGCCTTGCGCGGGTCCTGTTCGGCTTCCACGACGAACCAGCCCTCATAACCATAATCGGCAAACCGCTTGACGATGGCGCCGAAATCGAGCGAGCCGTCGCCCGGCACGGTAAAGGCGCCGAGCGCCACCGCATCGAGGAAGGACTGCTTGCTGCGGTCGAGCCCATCGACGACAGCCTTGCGGATGTCCTTGACGTGCACATGATTGATGCGGGCATGATGATTGTCGATGGCGCGCAGCACGTCGCCGCCGGCAAAGGCCAGGTGCCCGGCATCGAGCAGCAGGGGAATGCCGGCGCCGGAATTCTTCATGAAGGCGTCGAGTTCCGGTTCGGTTTCGACGACAGCCGCCATGTGGTGATGATAGGAGAGCGGCATGCCCTGGTCGGCGCACCATTCGCCGAATTCGGTGACGCGGCGCGCATAGGCCTTCATCTCGTCGTCGCCAAGCCGCGGCTTGGTTGCGAGCGGCTTCGAACGGTCGCCCTGGATGGAGCGGCCGACTTCGCCATAGACGATGCAGGGCGCATTGACCGCCTTGAAGAGTTCGATCATCGGCGCGATGCGGTCCTTGTTGGCCGCAAGCTCCTCATTGACCAGCGTGCCCGAAAACCAGCCGCCGCAGAGCGTCACGTCGGCGGCGCGCAGGATCGGCAGCATTTCCTGAGGATTGCTCGGGAAGCGGCGGCCCTGTTCCATGCCGGTGAAGCCGGCTGTGCGCGACTGTCGCAGGCATTCCTCAAGGGATACATCGTCGCTGAGTTCGGGAAGGTCGTCGTTCCACCATGCGATGGGCGACATGCCAAGTTTGGCCTTCATCAATGGTCTCCTTAAATAGAGTGCGGAGGAGCGCTGCCGCTCCTCCATAAGTCATAGCAATCCGATCAGCCGACGCGCTGGGCGGCGCGGGCTTTGACATAGGCCTCATGCGCCTTGTTGACCTCGCCGCGCGGGCTGACTTCCGGCACCGCGACATCCCACCAGTGGCCGCCGGCGTCGGTGGTAACAAGCGGATCGGTGTCGATGACGAAGACCGAGGTGCGGTCGTTCTTCTTCGAATCGGCAATCGCCTGTTCCAGTTCGGCAATCGAGGACACCTTGACCGCAATCGCGCCCATCGCTTCGGCATGTGCCCGGAAGTCGATCTCGGGCATGACCTCGTGATAGGCGTCCTTCAGCAGATTGTTGAAGTTCGCGCCGCCGGTGGCCATCTGCAGGCGGTTGATGCAGCCGTAGCCGCGGTTGTCGAGCAGCACGATGTTGAGCTTCAGGCCGAGCATGACCGAGGTCGCAAGCTCGGAATTCAGCATCATGTAGGAGCCGTCGCCGACCATGACGACGACGTCCTTTTCCGGATGTGCCATCTTGGCGCCGAGGCCGCCGGCGATCTCGTAGCCCATGCAGGAGAAACCATATTCCATGTGGTAGCTGCCGGGAGCGGTGGCCGGCCACAGCTTGTGCAATTCGCCCGGCAGGCCGCCTGCCGCGCAGAGCAGCACCGTCTTCTCGCCGCCGATCGAGCGAACGACTGCGCCGATGACCTGCGCGTCGGAGGGCAGGGCGGCATTGGTGGTGCCCATCGCCTTGGCGGCAGCCTCCATCCAGACCTTCTTTTCCTTCGTTGCCTTCTCGGCAAGGGCTGCCGGCGCCTTCCAGCCGGATAGACCCGATGACAGCGCCTTCAGCCCTTCGCGCGCATCGGCAACCAGCGGATGGCTGTCATGCTTCAGCGCGTCATAGGCTGCAATGTTGAGGCTGAGCAGCTTGAAGCCTTCATTCTTGAAAAGTGCCCAGGAGCCCGTCGTAAAATCCTGGCAGCGCGTGCCGACGGCAATCACCAGATCGGTTTCCTCGGCAATCGCGTTGGCCGCCGAGGTGCCGGTCACGCCGACCGAGCCCAGCGCCAGCGCATGACGCTCGTCGATCGCCGACTTGCCGGCCTGGGTGACGACGACGGGAACGCCATGCGCTTCCGCAAAGGCTGCAAGCTCCTTCGTCGCCTGCGAATAGAGAACGCCGCCGCCGGCAACGATAACAGGCTTCTGCGACGCCTTGATCAGCGCAATCGCATTGGCAAGCTCGTCGGCATCCGGCTGCGGACGGCGCGCGGTCCAGACCTTCTCCGCAAACAGGCTCTCGGGATAATCGAAGGCCTCCGCCTGAACGTCCTGGCAGAGCGACAGCGTCACCGGACCGCAATCGAGCGGATCGGTCAGCACCTGCATGGCCCGCTTCAGCGCCGTAATGATCTGTTCCGGCCGGGTGATGCGATCGAAATAGCGAGAGACCGGGCGGAAGGCATCATTCGCCGATACCGTACCGTCACCGAAATCCTCGATCTGCTGCAGCACCGGATCGGGCGCGCGATTGGCGAAGACGTCGCCGGGCAGGAAGAGTACCGGAATGCGGTTGACATGCGCCACGCCTGCGGCCGTCACCATGTTCAGCGCGCCGGGGCCGATGGAGGTCGTGCAGGCCATGAAACGCTGGCGGAAACTCGCCTTGGCATAGGCGATCGCGGCATGCGCCATACCTTGTTCATTATGGGCACGATAAGTCGGCAGTTCCTGGCGCACCTGATAGAGCGCCTCGCCCATGCCCGCCACGTTGCCGTGGCCGAAGATCGCCCAGACGCCGCCGAAGATCGGCACCTTCTTGCCGTCGACGATCGTCATCTGCTTTTTGAGGAAATGCGCGACGGCCTGCGCCATCGTCAATCTTACCGTCTTGCCCATCAGGCGCCTCCCAAATTCACTCTCTTAATTGAGGCCGCGCGTTTTCAGCCAGGCCTCTGTCAATTGTTTGAAGCGGCCTGCCATATCGGCGATCGCTTCCTCGTCGTTGATCTTGCCCGAAAGCCATCCGCGCGCGGCATCGGCAAAGATCGTGCGGCCAACCGCAAAGCCCTTGACTGAGGGCGCAGCCAGTGTCGCCTCGAAACCCTTCAACAGTTCGTCGGCGGGAGCCTCGAGCCCCAGCAGCACGATACCGCGGCACCATGGATCATTTTTGGCAATCACTGCATCGATCTTCTTCCAGGCGCCGGTTGAGGCCTGCGGCTCCAGCTTCCACCAGTCCGGCTTGATGCCGAGCGCGTAGAGTTCTTCAAGCGCCGTCGAGACAGTATCGTCGGTCAGCGGCCCATTCTTGCTGGCGATGATCTCCACCAGCAGCTCGCGGCCGACCTTGCGTGCGGCTTCGAAGAGCGTGCGCAGCTTCTCCTGCTGTTCCGTCTTCAGATCAGCCGGATCGTCGGGATGATAAAAGCACAGGCATTTGATGCAATGGTCGAGCGGCCATTCCACCAGCTGCGAGCCGATATCCTGGCTGAATTCGAAGCGCAGCGGCTTGGAGCCCGGAAGCTCGACCGGCCGGCCGATCCAGGTGAAATCCTTTGTGGCGGCATCGAAAAAGGCATCGCGCCCGAAGCGCTCGTCGATCAGCATGCCATAGCCTTGACGTCCATCGGCGACGCGGGCGGCCGCTTCCACCGCCAGCCGCTTGAAGGCGACGATTTGCTTATAGTCGACGCTGAGTTCGTCGCAAACAGCGGTCAGCTGCGAGCGATGGTCGATGGCGAGCGCCATCAGGAGAGGGATCTCGCCCTTGCGGGTCGAGGCCCAGTGAATGTGGTTGATCGCTTCATCCTTGCGCAGCGCGCGATGTTTACTGCCGTTCTTCAGGAAGAAGTCGAGTTCCGCCCAGGTCGGATATTCCGGCGAGCAGAGCAGGCGGGAAACGGCAAAGGCACCGCAGGCGTTCGCCCATGTGGCGCAGGTCTTCAGCGGCTCATCCTTCAGCCAGCCGCGCAGCAGGCCGGACATGAAGGCATCGCCCGCCCCGAGCACGTTGAACACCTCGATCGGAAAACCCTGGCCGATGATGCCGTCTTCCAGATTGTCGCTGATCGGGCCGTCATAGACGATGCAGCCCATGGCCCCGCGCTTCAGCACGATGGTCGCAGGCGAAAGACGTCGAATTTCTTTCAATGCACCGAGAACGTCATCCGCACCCGAGGCGATCAGGATTTCCTCTTCCGTGCCGACGATCAGGTCGCAATCCGGCAGCGTCTCCTTCATCTTCGACGAAACACGGTCGGACTTCACATAACGCTCGAAACCCTCGGCGTGGCCGGCAAGGCCCCAGAGATTCGGCCGGTAATCGATATCGAAGATCACCTTGCGGCCGTTGGCCTTGGCTATCCGGATCGCCTTTCGCTGTGCTGCCTCGGTATTCGGCCGGGAGAAATGCGTGCCCGAAACGAGCACGGCGCGCGAGGACTTGATAAAATCCTCGTCGATATCGCCTTCGTCGAGCGCCATGTCGGCGCAGTCGGAGCGATAGAAGATCATCGGCGAAACGCCCTCGGCCTCCACCGCGAGCAGCACGAGTGCCGTCAGCCGGTCCTTGTCCGTCTTGATGCCCTTGGTCTCGACACCTTCGCGCGCAGACTGTTCGATGATGAAGCGCCCCATCTGTTCCGCACCGACACGCGTGAGCAGTGCCGATTTCAGCCCGAGCCGCGCCGTGCCGATCGCGATGTTGGCCGGGCAGCCGCCGACGGACTTGGCGAACGAGCCGATATCTTCCAGCCGCGAACCGATCTGCTGGCCGTAGAGATCGACGGAAGAGCGGCCGATGGTGATCACGTCAAGAGACGGCTCCGGCGAGCCCGGATTCGATTGTACCATGATATCCTCCCGCTAGATTCTTATACGGTCTGGGATGCCCGCGAATTTTGAATAATGAAACATCGGTTCCGTCTCTTTGTCAATTCGGAATGTTTATTCCATTTTGGTCTTTACGGGTTTTGCATGCTGCAACTTGCGCCGCCGTTCGGCAATGGCGACCGGCAGCGCCATGGTGAGCGCCATCGATGCCGAGAGCGAACGAAAACCACCGAAATCAGCCTCCGCTACCTCGAACCAGTGCGTCGCGCAGGCCGCCAGCGGCGAAAAGGCCGAATCGGTGATCGCAATGACCGGCACGCCGCGATCGGCAAGTTCCTGGCTCTGGGTAAGGCTGTCGGCGGCATAAGGCGAAAAGCTTGCCGCAATGGCGGCATCGCGCGGCGTGGCAAACTGCACCATCTCTGGGTCGACGCCATTCGGTGAGGCAACGATCTGATGGCGGATGTTCAGCTTGGAAAAGGCATAGGTCATATGCGCCGTTAGCGGATAGGAGCGCCGCTTGGCGATGAGATAAATGGTCTCCGCCGCCGCCAGGATATCGACGGCCTTGGCGAACGTGTCGGTCTGCACCGTTGCCGCAAGCCGGTTCACGGACTGGCTGGCGGCCGATATGAAACCGGAAAGCAGCGTTGCATCCTCGTCGTCCCCACCGGACTGTTCCAGCGTGACGAGGCGCTCCTCATAGCTCAGTGTCCGGTCGCGCAGCCGCTCGCGAAAGATGCTCTGCAGGTCGGAGAAGCCTTCGTAGCCCAAGTGGTGCGCAAGGCGCACCAGCGTGGAGGGCTGCACTTCCGAAGCGGCGGCAATGCTCGCCGTCGTGCCGAAGGCGATCTCGTCGGGATTGCCGAGCGCAAAGGCGGCCACCTGGGCCAGCCGCTTTGGCATGCTCGCCTTGCGCTCGATGATGGTGCTGCGCAGGCTTTCGAAATCGCGCGGCACGCGCGCTCTTTGGGTGTCACTATCCATGCTGACGGCTCAGAAGATGAAACAAATATTCCATATTCGGGA
>Ga0209025_1001719_pt1 | contig 26552 bp, 27 predicted proteins | sample AraplaMF_Col_mLB_FD_184256 | JGI IMG/M metagenome (GOLD analysis project Ga0209025, IMG submission 184256) | Arabidopsis root microbial communities from the University of North Carolina, USA - plate scrape MF_Col_mLB (SPAdes) (version 2) | ecosystem: Host-associated > Plants > Roots > Endosphere... | reverse complement strand
AGCAAGGCTTTTCAATTTTCAGCAGGGATTTTTTGCAATTTGTTGTATTTCATAGTTATATAGGAATATAACTACATATTTAGAAAGGAAATGATTATGACTGAACTTAAAGATCGACTACAAGTAGATGATAAAGAGAAGTGGGATTTAACGGATATTTACCATACAATTGAAGATTGGGAAAGTGATTTTCATAAAATTGAAGTATTAACGAAAGAATTACACGAGTTTAATGGAAATATTTACGATGGTAATAGCTTATTAGCTTATTTAACAAAGAGTGAAGAAATTTCTAGCATAATATCTTTAATGTTCGCTTATGCACGATTACAATCTGATCTTGATACACGCGATACTGACGCTCAATCCCTTGTCGATAAAGTGTCACAATTACACGTGAAAGTAAGTGCGGCTAAATCTTTCTTTTCCCCATTCTTACTTAGCGTAGATGAAAACACATTGCACGCGTACATAGAAGAAGCAGAAGGTTTACAATACTATAAAGAAGACTTATTTGAATTATACCGTTATAAAAAACACGTATTGAATAAGGACCAGGAAGAGATTTTATCACAAATGGGCGAAGCACTCTCCTCCCCGCAGCATACTTTTGGTATGTTAAATAATGCTGATATCCTATTTGGTGAAATTACGACTGATGATGGAGAAAAAGTTACTTTAACGCGCGGAATGTATGCAAAGTTAATTGAAGATGAGAACCGCGAAAAACGTAAAGAAGCCTATAAAGCTTATTACAAGCCATACGTTCAATTAAAGAATTCTATCTCTTCTACTTTATCTGCTGCGATTAAAAATAATGCTACTGTTTCAAAGCTAAGAAACTATCCATCAGCTTTAGAAAAATCGTTATTTGGCGACATGGTCCCGAAAGAAGTTTATGAAAATTTAATTGATACGACCAAGAAAAACATTCAATCACTACATACCTATAATGAACTTCGAAAAGAAAAATTAAATGTAGATGAACTACGCCAATACGACATGAGCGTTGATTTAGTAGCGGGTGTAAAACAAGACATTCCATATGACAAAGCGTTTGACATAATGATTGAATCACTAGCTCCTTTAGGTGAAGAGTATATCGAAACATTAAAAAGCTTTAAAGATAAACGTTATATCGACGTGAGAGAAACGCCAGGAAAACGTTCCGGCGCTTATAACTTTGGTGTATACGGTGTTCATCCTTTCATTCTTTTAAATCATCACAATGATTTAAATAGTCTTTTCACTCTTACTCACGAATGTGGTCACGGTATGCATACGCATTATTCACACGGATACCAACCAAGAATTTCTGCACACTATACTATCTTTGTCGCAGAAGTCGCTTCTACAGTAAATGAAGTGCTATTAATTCATCATTTATTAAAAGAAGCAAAAGATGCTGATGTACGCAACCATTTAGTAAACCATTTCATCGAGAAATTTAAAGGCACTTTCTTTACACAAATCATGTTCGCTGAGTTTGAAAAAATCACACATGAAATGGCACAGCAAGGCAAACCATTAAATGCCCAAGTCTTTAGCGAAGTTTATGAAAACTTGTTCAGAGAGTATAATGGTGACTCCCTCGTATTTGACGAAGAAGTAAAATACGGCTGGGCTAGAATACCTCATTTCTACCGTCCGTTTTACGTGTACAAATACGCAACTGGATTCGCTTCTGCAATCCAAATTGCCGACAAATTATTAAGCGGTGATCCAAATGCTCAAAAACATTATATTGAGTTCCTTAAAGGTGGAAGTTCTGACTATCCATTAAACTTACTGAAAAAAGCTGGTGTTGATTTAACTACACCAGAACCGATTGAAAGTGCACTAAATCGTTTTAGCTCACTTGTTGAAGAGTTTTCAGCATTATAAAAAGCATGCAGAGTATATACTCTGCATGCTTTTTTCATTTGCATCACTTTATGCTAAATGTTGCTGCGTCACACAGTGAATCATGCCACCATATGCAAACAGTTCATTTACATAAATGCCGACAATTCTTCTTCCCGGAAACTGCCCTTCAATGATTTGAAGCCCTAACTTGTCATGCTCATCGCCATATATAGGAACTAATACAACTTCATTTCCAATATAAAAATTTAAATATGAGCCCTTACAGTCTGCTTCTTTTACCACTTTTCTTGTCACCGGTACTGGTATGAGCTGAAATGGCTTTCCATCTATATTTCTTGCCTGTAGCAATTCTTGATAATGCTTTTCGTACGCCTCCAAAAGATATGACTCGCCTTCCCCGAAAGGATCATATTCATAAAGAATCGTATTTTCATTTACAAAACGTGCTGCCCCATCAATATGATAATCTGTATCTTCATCATAATTATCCTCACCGCGAATACCGGTTATCCATATAAAATTCGTTACTCCTAAATATTTGGTCAACTCTATTTCAATCTCTTTCTGACTTCGTGTAGGATTTCGATTCTCATTTATAATAGAAGTTTTCGCTGCCATTAAGGTCCCGTTTCCGTTCACCTCAATTCCCCCGCCCTCTATACAGACACTAGATTCAACTTTTGGAATACTATACCTTTCACTTATTTTCGTTGGTATAATAGCATCGTTTTCATACGGATATTTATCCCCCCAACCATTAAATACCCAGTGTGTTAGGCGGAGATTTCCCTCTTTATCTTTCACAAAGATCGGCCCATTATCTCTTATCCAAACATCATCCGTTTTTTCAATTAAAAAATCAATTTTATCCATATCCACTTTCGCTTCTATTAACTTCGATTGGACATGTACTTTTTCTTTCTCATCATATACAACAATATGCACAGTTTCTCCGTAATGAAGTTCCTTTGCCATCGCTACCCAAATATCATCTAGCTTAGCTCTGTAACCTTCACCTCTATGCGTTTTATTATGAGGCCATTGGAGCCATGTCCCCTCATGTTTCTCCCACTCAGCAGGCATATAAAATAAACTTTTTGTCATACCTGTTCACCCCTTCTTCGAATGTAAGTTCAGTCTAAACTTTGACATCGTGTTAAGGTCAACAGAAATATTTTCATTTTCTTGAAGCACCTTCATAAAACAACTCTTTATTTCTCCTTGTGATACACTAGTTCTCCTTGTAAAACCGTCACCAAAACTTTCGCATTCGGAATCTTATCAGCACTCATTTTAGTAATATCTTCATCTAGTAATACCATATCAGCCGATTTCCCTACTTCAATCGAACCAGTGATATTATCAAGGCCTAATGCTTTTGCTGGCTTAATTGTATAAGCATCAATAGCTGCATATACATCAGATAAACCCTTTTCATCAATACTTAATGCATTTGAAATCGTCACAAGTGGATTCAGTTCGTTTACATCCCAATCGCTACTAAGCGATACATTTGCACCTGTTTTCCAAATTCGCCCTAACGGCATAATTCGTTTCATCTGTTGATCTGAAAAATACGTACTTGCCCAGCTTTGTTTAGGATCTTCTGCAAAATCATGACCTACTTGGAAATCAGCGCTAACACCTAATTTAGCAAAGCGTTTTATATCACTATCTTCTACCATTTCTACGTGCGTAAGCGTATAAGGCTGATTCGCTCCTTCTTTTTTCGCTGCTTCAATCGCATTTAAACTCTCTCTTACTCCACCATCCCCAATTGTGTGAATGAGTGCACCGTAACCAATTTTATTAAGCTCCGTCAACCACCATTTCATTTTTTCTTCCGGAATATAGTTCAAACCATACGGTGTTCCCTTAAACCACTCAAATTTATATTTTTCTAGTATTTTAGCTGTACTGTTAATGCTAATTCCATCACTATACATTTTCACTTGATTAATAAGCATTCGAGATGATATATCATTTCGCTTAATTTTTTTGAAATACTCCATTTGTTCTGCTTCATTTAAATTCGGATATACCCATGGACGAAGTACTACTCGCGTTGTTAGTTTTTTTTCGTCATTTACTTTATTCCAAACGTCTAACCAGCCTCGCTTCCAATAAAGACGGCCATCGCCAACTGTAGTAATACCATTCTTCGCAACCTCATTTAATCCATCCAGCAAACCTTCATAATTTTTTTCAAAGAGTTTCGGCTGGGAATTCCATGCTTTTTCCATCACGATATCTCCTGCTGTATCATAAAGAATCCCAAACGGTTCTCCTGTCTCTGGATCCCGAATGATTCTTCCGCCTTGTGGATCTTTCGTATCTTTATTTATTCCCGCTAACTCGAGTGCCTTTGAGTTAACCCATACAGAATGAGAGGTTCTTTCCATAATTAATACTGGATTATTAGGAAATAACTCATTTAGAACTTGTAATGGAGTTTGTTGTTCTGATTTTTCGTCCATATCTTTTAACAGCTCTTCTAAACTAAATCCAGTTCCGCTTATCCATTCCCCTGTCTTTACATCTTTTTTACACGCTTTTAAATACGAGCGTTGTTCTTGCAGCGAAGCATCTGGTGAGACACTACAATTCCCTGCTGCTGGTGATTTCGCTTCAAATATATGATTATGATTGTCCACAAAACCAGGGAGGACAAAACGCCCTTGTAAATCCACCACTTTCGTATCTTCATTTATAAATCCCTCTACATCCTTGTTTGAACCAACAAATGTAATTTTCCCTTCTTTAACGGCTACAGCCTCTACGATGTCTTGCTTTCCATTTGAAGTATAGATTGTACCATTTTTAAATACTACATTTTTAGGTAACTGATTAGGTAGAACAGCGCTACCATTCTCCCCTTCTCCTACTCCAGGAGTACATGCCGAAATCCATACCATACTTAGAATCAGACAAATAAGTAAAATTTTTCTTTTCATATTCTTTCCCCTTTTTATTATGATAAATTACTTTCGTATATAGAATAAGGATTGACATAATGTTAATGTCAATCCTTATTCTCATTCTATTTTCGTAACTAAAAAACAAATTTGTGTCACATACTCTTCTACTAAACAATCACATTCAGGCCCTTTTATATAAACTTCATATGGATGACCATCTATTATATAACCGTTCCTTTCTATCCACTCTTCTAATGCCATATAAGCATAACCTATATAGTCGTAGCTACCATAATGCATAGTAGTAACAATTTGATGCTGATTTAGCTTGTTTATTTCACATTCTTGTAATACACCTTTATTATCCTCATCCATAATCGGAATTCTTAATTCAATATCACTATGATTTGGAATATACTCTTCATCATAAAAGACTGTAGAGGGCGAACCGACTATTTGAAAGTTATTCTTTTGTATATTTTCATATAAGTCATAAAAATAATCATCCATATCCTCTATATCTATTTGTAATCTTTGAGCAATTACCGTTATTTCATTTCTCATTCCAATTAATATATCGTAACTTCTATGACGAGCGATATTTAAACCATTGTTCATACTTACCATTTCATTCATTTCAGAAATAACTTGTAAATTTTGTTTCACCTCATGAGACAACTCTATAATTTGCGCTTGCATATGTTTAATAAATGAATCTTGATCTGATGACTGAAGAATTATTTTAATTTTCGGTAGAGGGAACTTATACTCTCTTAGCCTTTTAATTTTTAACGCTATTTCTAACTGCCCTTGTTCATAATATCTATACCCATTTTCCGGGTTCACATATGCCGGTTTTAATATCTCCTCTTTGTCATAATGTCTTAGCATCCGTGTACTCATTTTACAAATCCGCGAAAATTCAGTAATTGTATACATATACTTACCCCTTGAATACATTTTCTTATAAGCTTATTTTAAAACCAATCAAAAATCTTCCTAACTGAAAAATCCTCATTCTGATTTTTCAATCTCTTCATATTTGAAGGTAACAAATGAAGTGGACAGTACCACGTTAAACAATTCATTGCGCCTCCCATTGTCGATATTTCTCCCACATGAATTTGAATAGCTTCCTTCTCCGTATACTGTTGAATATATCGTAATACTTCTTTATCTTTAGCTAGTCCAAACTTAGGAACGTAAAGCGTATCACATGTTTCTAACATATTTATATATAAACCTTTTGCCGATGCTATTTCTTGATCATATTGCCCCTTTTCTGTATATGATGACGGAACAACTATAAATTCAGCTTCTGGCATTTGCTCTTGAATAATCTCTTGAACACTATATCTAAATTCACGATCCCCAAGAAAATCACTAATAAACATTGTATGTTCATCAATAAATTTAACCATTCCGTCTACGTGTGCAAGTACATCTCCTTCTTCAGCAGGAATAATAATAACTCGGCTCACATCTAAATCCCATTCCAGTTGCTCTATAATTTCTTCTTCCGTCCAATCATAATTATCATCAAATATGCGTTCTGTTAATATAACAGTATCTTTTTTATTCCAAATCAAATTTCCACCATCTAATATCAATGGAGATTTTACATATTCAAAGTCATTCTTTTTCAACCATTTATTAAATTGTTGATCTAAATATCGCCCTTGATCTTTCGGTAAATAATTTGGGCGATATTTAAATTTAACTAGATGACTTGTTACAACTGGTGCAACATCTCTTAGCCAAATATCATCATACTCAAAAGAGCTTGTATGAAAGCCTTGCTCCTCAACAGATAAAGATAGAAGTTGATCAGTAAATGCTTTATTTTCATTTAAATATTCATTAAAATAAATTAGATCTTCATAAAATGGGCGATAATATTCATTCGATTTATCTGGTATTGCAGTAAAAATAATTCCATTATATTTTTGTTCCATATTATTTACCTCGCTTTTTAATAATGATTGAATAACTGTTTTCAATCATCCAACTCTTCCCCAATTCATTTCTCTTTTCAGTACAATTTTTGAAACGTGCACATTTCATGAATGGATTATAGCACGGAGAAATATTATATATTTATATAAAAAATATAAAGCCGTCGTTAAGCCGTAAACTGACTCTTGACAAGATTTTAAAACACTGTATTTCATGACCACATTAAAAATGCAATCGTCATACACAATAAAGGATTAGATGATTTTTTTATCATGTTTCAAATCCACGAACTCTAATAGAGCGTTTTGATTATATAAATTCACTAAATTCGTCTCTACCCCTATGCAAATTGTTTCAAGCGGAAGATCGTTTGGATCTTGACCAAATGGATCCTCAATTTCAACTCCTATCGCTTCAATACCAATAAACGCAAAACTGATAAACATAGTTGCAAGTACTGTAACCCAGCCAAGACTATCAACAAGACCAATCGGTAAAGTCCCGCAAAATATGAGCAATAAAATTTTTATATGCGCAAAATAGGCAAAAGGAATAGGTGTCGTTTTGATACGATCACATCCCCCCACAGCCGTAAGCAGATTATTCAAATCAGTTTCCATATTAATTATTGCATTTGGATGAATTTGACCCGTTTTCAAACCTTTTGATAGTATAGTTTTTAACATAAAAACTATACTAATCGGTAAATGAATAGACTCAGCCAAAATTTCTCTTTCCTTCTCAGAACAAATATCAAGCAATGATTTTATTTCAGATAAATCTTTTTCGTCTCTCAAATGTCCTTTCGCTAACTTGGGAAAAGCAATTAATAAATGTAAAAATTTTAGTTTTTCCTTATCCGTATGTTCCTCTTTAGACTCCCAATAACATAAAAAACTAATTGCTAAATTTCTACTACAAGCACCAATTGTGCCAAATAACTTTCTACCTTCCCAATATCTATCATAAGCAGTGTTAGTACGAAAAACTAACAGTAGACCTAAAGCCCCTCCAACAATTACCCAAGGCGTTTGATTCATTTTTATTTCTACATAATAATAATGAATCACAGTTACTATCGTTGAAACGCATATATATAATAAAATTTGCGGGAAAATATCTCTTATAACTGTCCCCTTTAATGTAAATATTTGATGTAAACTATTTTGATTATTGTAATGTACCATATTTACAAAATCCTCTTCCTTTTTTACTTTTTATCCTTTTAAATTATGAAAGTATACAATTGAATAATAGAATCATAAACCCTATCATTAGACAACTGGTTAAAATTATTTCTTTCAATACGGTTACTCCTTTTTACGAAAAGATAAAACATCTTTTTTTGATTTAAACAACAAATGTTCACTCTTCTAAATCACGACGCATTATTTTAGAATTTGCAATGAATAAAGCACTAATTAATACAAGAATCGCGCAGGCATATAACAACGAATCCATTGGGCTATCATGGTCTATAATAATGAGACGAACAATAGCCGTAATACCTATATATATAAAATAACGTAATGGAAAGTGAAAATTCATTTGAAAATACTTTATAATCATTACGATGAATTCAAAATATAAAAAGAATACGACAATACTATCAATTAAATGATAACTTGATTCCTCACCACTCAATTTCAATTCTTGTATAAATTGAAAGACTTCTTTCATAAGAAACACACTTAAAACAATTCCCAAACAGATCAAAGCTACATTTATAATGTACTGTAGAACGATAGGGAAAAACGAAAATACTATTTTTAAATTCTTTAACACAAACCTTTTTCTCCTTTTTATATAAAGTGAAACTTTAATTAGTGGGAGGTATCCATCCCACACTGATTATTTGTTGAACCAATCGAGCATTAACAAAAAGTGACTTTAAAATCCTTTTATCATTACATTAAAATATTTTGTATTTCACTCTTGTTATAAATCATACAGCTGAACAAAATAAGTGAAGGGAATATTTCACCTATTTTGTTCAAAAGATTATAAATTCCAATCCATCATTTCAAACTAATAGGCTGCTGCTGTGTAACACAATGAATCATGCCACCATTTTTATAAAGCTCTCTCACATCAATGCCAACTACTTTACGATCCGGGTATAACTTCTGAATCGTATCGTTTGCGATTTTATCATTCGGATCATTATAATTAGGAACCAATACTACTGTATTCCCAATATAATAATTGATATACGATCCTTTATAATCGAGAGTTTTTCCATTTTCTAAAGCAACTTTATCTTTACTAAGCGGTAAGTATTCATACTTATATTTCTTTCCTAAAGCATTTTTTGCATCTAACAATGTATCCATATCTTTGTTTGACAAACCCCATTCGGCTAGGTCATCTTCTTTCATCGTTACAATCGTAGATTTACCATGGAATTTAGCAAATCCATCAATATGAAAGTCAGTAATATCTAAATTAGGCACTCCGTCTAACCAAATAAAGTTTGTTACCCCAAGATCACTAATATATGTTTCAATGTCCTTTTCTGATAAATCAGGATTTCTATTTTTATTCGTCACAGCACTCCGGGTTAATAAAGCAGTCCCATTACTGTCTAATTCAATTGCACCACCTTCAAGGACAAACTTTCCCCAATCAATTCTTTCAATCCCTGATTGTTTACTAACATTCTCACGTATACGAGCATCATTTTTATAAGGAGTTTTCTTCCCCCAACCATTAAATGCTGGATCTAATATTTTGAGATTTTTATTATTGTCATAAACAAAAATTGGTCCACTATCCCTTGCCCATACATCATCAGTAGGCGAGATAAAGAAATCAATTTTATCCATATTCAGTCCTTTATCTATCAAAAGCTTATTAATGCGCTCTTTCTCCTCCTCATCGTATGCAACAATGTGGACTTTTTCACCTTCAGTTAATGCACTTGCCATCTTAATCCAAATCGGTTCCACTTCCTGCTTATACTCTTCACCATATGTGTATTCATGTGGCCATTGTAACCATGTACCTTCATGTTTATCTTTTTCATCTGGCATCGTATATTTTCCAACTTTTTTCTGTACCTCTACCTTTTCACTCTCTTTCCCTTTTGCATTTTCATTACCACCTTCAAAAGAACATCCACTAATAATCGTTGTAGATAATGTAGCTATTAAACAAAACTTTACTGCTTTTTTCACTTTTTCATCCTCCTGTTCTTACCTCCAATAATGTAAAGCTTCACATAGTGTGAAGCTCAAGCTTTTTCAGCTATGTAAAAATTACCAATTATTCTTTTACATATAATCACATAGATTTCATTCAAATAGATAACATTAATATCATTTAACTACCTATATAGATTTATTCAAATATCACCTACTTAGTCAGCAAATAGAACATGGCTAAATAAAAAAATCGGTATTGATAATTACATATCAATACCGATTTTTAAAATTATTATTTTCCTTCTATTAAATCATTCGCCATTTTCCTAAACTCCTGATTAAACGTATCATTCATACCATTTTGTACGTTAGAGAATAATATTACAAACGTTCGTTTATCCCAGTTAAAATTATTAAATGTATTCCAACCAGCTAATACACCATGATTATGATAATAATCTGGATTAGTATAAAAACTAAATCCATATTTTCTTACAGGTGATGCAGTAAACATATCTGATACACTTTGTTTAGAAATCAACTTTCCATCCATAATAGCCTCATCTAATCTTTTCATATCTTCAACAGTCGTATACATTTCACCACACCCATACAGCCAATTCATTTTTAACCGAGGTGCAGCTATTAACTCATTATCTTTTTTCGTATAACCTTCTGCTAAGAAAATATCTTCAGGGAGAGTTGCACCCATTCCAGATTCATGCATTTCAACAGGCGTAAAAATATTTTCTTTCACATATTCAGCGAGCGGTTTATTCGATATCTTTTCTATAATATACGCAAGCACCATATAATTATAATCTGTATATTTCCACCCCGTCCCTGCAGGAAATTGCAATTTTTGTGCACCAATCCACGTTACTAACTTTAATCGTGACGCCACATCAACCCTACCTTGTCCCTGATCTGGCAACCCAGACGTATGTGTTAACAAATTTCGTAACGTAATGTTTTTATCTGCCGGAAATGAAGGAATATACTTATTTACATTGTCTTCAATGTTTAATTTCCCTTTTTCTTTTAGTTGCATAATAGATATCGCAACTACTGTTTTCGTAATAGAACCAATACGATATTTCGTTCTTGGCGTCGTTACTACTTGATCTTTCACATTCGCATATCCATAACCTTTTCGTAAAATCACATGATCTTTACTAGCTACAAGAACACTCCCATTAAATCCTTTATCTTTTAAATATTGATCTAGTTTTCCGGCTACAACTTCATAGCGCTTTTTCTCATTCGCATCAACTTCTTGCATATCGCTCTTTTGCTTACTATTTAGATTAGAAAATGCCTTTATATCATATTTCTTACCTTTATTTGCATGGATTAGTGTAACGACACTCCCACAAAAAATAGCAAAAATAAAGAAAACGACTAACCATTTCTTTAGCATAATAGGAACCCTCTTTTATCTAGTTTCACTTAACATGCATCCATTCTATTCTATATCTTTTAATTTTCAAATATTTCATAACATTATCTATCTGTTATTCACCTAAGTCAACTAAATTCCTTTTTCTCATATTCAGTTTTTGGCTACTCTCTATTGTATTTCTTTCTTGCAAAATTTCCACCTTACAATCGTATGCACCCTACTATAATTTCAACATCTTATGTAACATTTGTTACATATCATAAAGAACGGAGTGGTAAACATGAAAAACATTGATAAACGCAATCGTTTAGATGATATGATGTTTCATTATCGGGTAACAAAAAATAATATGGTTTTAATCGAATATTACAGAAAACAAATAACGATATTAAAAGGTACTGATGCTGAAAAATTTTTAAACAAAATACATCATGCAAATAACGATAAAGAAAAACAACTAATAATGGCTAAAATTACAGGCAATTTCAAAAGAGGAAATGAACGTTATTGAAAATGAATCTCATTTACTTTTTGATTATACAACATATTAAAAAGTAAATGTCGCTCATTCGGCATTTCTTTAGATTTTCTTCATATAGAATTTACATTGCTAACTTTCTTTTATTTTTTGCTTTTACTATATAAACTCATTGCCGAGATACTTAGTAATACCACTATACATAACCACGCATACGTATACCCTTTTTTATCTACAATATAACCAAATAAAACAGGTGCAACAATAATAGCAATTTGATTTAATGTAAGTGCCAAACTAACTGTTATTCCAACAGATTCTTCATTTGCCAATTCAGCAACTTCGACGATAAAAAGACTAAACCATCCAATTGAAAAGAAGCCTAACAGTGCACTTACACCATACAATACTCCACTCGTTACTGTATGTATACTCATGACTAACAATAGAATCAAACCGATAGAAGCACAGACCGCTATCAATAAAGGCATGCGCCGATTCCCCTTATAAAACGCATCACTAATAGCTGCTAATACAATACGGCCAATCATTCCAGAAAAAAACATAACTGAAAATACTGTTCCGGCTATAATAGATGTAATTGATTGTTCCCTTACTAAAAATTTCATGAAGTGTCCAACTAACACCATTTGTAATGAAATCATGCCAATACCAGTTATATAAATTGGATACAACTCTTTTTTACATATAACTACTTTTAGCTCAGTCCAAAAAGAAATTTTAATATGTTCTTTCCTTGCTTCCGCCTGAACATATGGTTCTTTATAAAATACGAAAAATAATAGTCCTCCAATTATACAAATGCATGCAATACTATTTATCGCGTAAGCCACATTATATTGTATTGTAAGAAACGGGATTAGCGCTCCCGCTAACGCACCACCAATCGGTATACCGGCTTGCCTTATTTCCATCGCTAATCCACGATTTTCTTTTGGGAACCACTTTAAAATCACTTTACTTCCTCCTGGCTGAGAAACACTATAAAACATTCCTATTAATAAAAGCACAAACAACAACCCATTAAATCCACTTATCCCATTAGTTAGTAAAAGCGAACTCCCTAGCAAAAATGAACTTATAGAAATTAACAATTTTTCATTATATTGATCAAGTAGCCGCCCAACAAAAAGTATACAAAATAATGGTCCGACATTTACAACACTTACTAACAATCCACTCTCCATATTCGTAAGCGCATATTCTTCTTTCCAAAATAAAGCGAAAACTCCTACACCATACGTTATAAGTGTCGCTGTTGTTTGAGCAATCGTCGCAATAATTAACATCATCCACTTATAAGTACTATTCACACCCTTTTCCATTAACATTACAATCCCTCCATCCCCTTACATTGTATGAAAGTTCTGATATCATATAAAATAAAGATTCATCATATAATCCATCAAAAAAAATGATACCTTTTCGGAGGGATGATACGTGGACATAAAAGATTTAACTGTATTTTACGAAGTTGCGAAGGAAAATAATATTTCTCACGCAGCTAAAAATTTGAACTATGTACAATCAGGCGTAACAATGCGTATGAAACAACTAGAAAATGAATTAGGTGTGCCTTTATTTTACCGAAACGGAAAAGGTGTAACTTTAACCTCTAACGGTGAAATTTTATTAACATACGCCAAACAAATTATCCACTTAATGGATCAATCAATAAAAGCAGTTCAAAGTAATGGAACCGAGCCAAAAGGCACTTTAAAAATTGGATGTACAGAATCTACAACTGCGGTAAGACTCCCCTCTATATTAACGGCTTACTATGAGAAATACCCAAAAGTCGAATTGATTTTAGAAACAAATACGACCAAACAACTAATTAGGCTTGTATTAGAACGAAAACTAGACGGAGCGTTTATAGCTGGCTCTACTCAGCATACTGAACTTCATACAAGTGTATTTCGTGAAGAAGAATTAGTTCTCATTAGTAAAAAACCTTTATCCTCTCTTAAAGACATAGAAGACATGAATTTACTCGCTTTTAGTCACGGTTGCTATTATAGAAAGTTATTAGAAGACTGGCTTCAAGAAGAAGGGATCTCGCCTAAACGAGTATTAGAATTTGGAACAATCGAAGCGATACTTGCATGTGTAAAATCTGGCATGGGCGTAGCAATTATGCTGAAATCTATTTTAAATGGTCATGCACATAACGTATCATTCAATCCTTTACCAAATAGATTCAAAAAAGTTCCTACTACTTTTATTACTAGAAAAGATATATTTCACTCAGCTGCATTACAAAAATTTATGGAGATGATTTAACAATGCGTGAAAAGAAAATACGTGGTATGAAGCGTAAAACTAACACGATGATAAAGCGAATTGAAGAACATTCAAAAACGTTCCCTTCTGCTTTCTATAACGATGAATATTGGTATATGACTTTACCAGTTTCGCAAGATTTTATCGATTCTCGTAAAACACCTAGGAAAGTAAAACGATTGTGTATACAAACTTTATTAAATCAAGCAAACCATTTAATAAAAATGAAACCGAGCGATACACATACATATCGAGTTGTTGTTTTGATTTCTATAGAAAATTTATGGAGCTCTCAAATCATCATATTTAAAAATGATGACTACTTTCATAATTTTTTTAATAGAAATAGTGAATTTCAAAAATGGATTCTTCTTTCAAATAAACCTGATTTTTGGAAAACATGGGGAATTTCAATTTATCCCACTTTCCAAAGGTTGCACTTTCAAGAAATCATTTATGATGAGGGTGCAATCTATGAAAAACAGATTTTGTTTGTTGGAGAGTTATCTTAAAAGGGGAACTTTCAAAATAAAAGCTTCCCTTTTTTCATTTAACAAAATCGCTATATAATGAATTTAGAATTTCACTATATAGGAGGTTTTCAAATGGTAATCCCGAAATATCCTGATGTCCCTACCCTTACGAAAAAAAAATCGATCAAATTACAGAAATCACTTTTTTAAAAGAAATAGCACCACAAAAATGTGATGCAATTTTCGTTTTCGGCGGTTCTCATCCTGGCAATTGGCAAACTCCTCTAGAAGCTTATCGACAAGGTTTAGGAAATCAAATTATCGTTACAGGTGGTACTAGTTTACATGGTATGAAACATCCAAGTTGGAATTATGGGAATTTGTCAGAAGCAGAAGTAATTGAACATGGTGTACCAAAAGATGCTATCATTTTCGAGACAAACTCCCTCCATTCTATCGCTAATGTAATGGAAGCGAAAAAGATTTTTGATTTCACAAAGATTAACCGGTTGCTATTTGTATGCAAAAGCTTAGGCGCTGGTCGGCAATATAGAGTATTAAAAAAACATTTACCTAAAACTATTACTTGTATCCCATATACATTTGATACCAGTTTCGATGGTGAGTTTATAATTAATAGATATAATTGGATGGAAAATGAGAAAAGCCGCTCTATGATTTTTGGAGAATACTTGAGAAATGTTTGCTACGGCAGAAAAGGTGGTATTGAGCCACCTGAAAAAGAGGTTCATGGTCTAGAAGAATATGTATCCTATTACTATAATCTAGCATAATAGAAAAAAGGTATACCTAAAACGCCGGTATACCTTTTATGCTATTTCACTTATTTTTCTTTTAATACACTATGTAACCGATCTGAATAATTTGTAAACATTCCTGTAGCACCCCATTTAATTAACAATCTCATATCTGGTTTCTCATTAATTGTATACGGATGAATTAACAGTCTATTTTTCCGAGCCATTTTTATATATGACTCATCAATAATTAGTTCTCCGTTGTCATTACGTAAGTTTGGCCCAATACCGACTGCATACTTTTTAATTTCTTGAAAATCTTCATTCGTTACACTTTTCGGCTCATGTGTAATGCCAGACCATTCAACAATCTCATTGTTTTCATTCGGATAATACCAAAGTAGTTGAACTAATGGAATATTTTCATTCATACGAAATAAAATTCTATTGTGATTCTTTATAGTAATTGTCATTTGACGTGATATTTACGTAAATCTAGATTTTACTTAATTATATTTCGTATGCCCTTTCTTGCAAGTTTAGGTTTCTTTTGAGAATGTGGTATATTTACCTGCCCTGAAGTAGGCGTGGATTGTCTCCTTTCCTTCCTTGACAGTTTAGGCTTCTTTTGAGAATGTAATTCCTTTAAATGTCCCGAAGTAATACCTTGTTTTCTAAAATCAAAGTAAAAATACAAATGTGTACTTAGGGCTAAGAACACAACGGAAAAAAATGAGGCGAGAAGGATTAATAAAATGGACATAGCTTTTTGGCTCAACATTCCAATACTAACTTGACCGATCATATAACCTAAACTTGAAAAAAATACAATTCTAGGAATTTTCACATCTTGATTAGTTGTCCCCCTTAAGCGGGCTGTAAAATATTTAATCCAAAATAATTCAGATTTATAAACAATTAAACTATATGCAATAAGCGATAAAATAAAAAATAAAGGGGACTCTATTTCTACGAATTCGTAAGCTAACTTTTGCACAGCTATAAAACTACAAAATGAAATACTTAATGAAACAAATCCAGAATATAATAAATGTTGCAATTGAGGCTGCCGAGGCTTATAAATAGAAACCCAAATTCCCCATAGATTACATATCACATAAAATGGTAAAGCTACGTAAGAGTATATATTGTACGGTGGAAATATAAATAAAATGATAAGTAGAAGAAAATTCATGAAAACCCACATAAACGCCCCTACAACATTCCTTATATCAAATGGTATTAATATTCGCATGCAATCAACTATGTTGTTGCCATTATATTTGTCCATTATGCATCCCATCCATTTCCTTCCTCTTCAAATCAATATATACCCATATATACACTCCAGATATACTAAGCACAACAGCCAATAAAGAAAAGACTAAAATTAAGACCGTCGCTAAAGCATTTTGTGATAATGAACCTATACATATCTGTCCAATAATATATCCCAATCCTGAAAAATAAACAATTGGAGAAATTTTTATATTGTCATTTTCTTCATTGTTTAATCGCTTTAAAAAACTTTTCATTCCAATAGAAATCAATTTATAAATTGTAAAAATGTAAAGCACAAAAGTAACAATAAAAAATAGAGGCGTTTCAATTTTAATAAAAGTATATGCAATCTTTTGAATCACTATAAAGCTTCCAAAAGAAAAAGTTATTCCCATAAATCCATTATATAAAATGTGTACCAACCTTAGCTCATTTGGTTTACAAAAAAATACCCATACCCCCCATATATTAGCAGTCAAAAGAAAAGGTAAAATTATATATAAGTATATAGTAAAGGTTGGAGGAAATAAAAATGGGGTTAAAATCATAAAATTAATAACTACCCACACCATAACGACACTCGATTTTACACTGTCAGGCATCAATTTCCGAATAATTTGTTCTGTGCTTTTTCCGTGGTATTTTTCCATATTAATCTCCCAAAACTAAAAAATTTTATCTAAAGCTGCTCCGATTCCAGATTTAACTCTATCTTTTATCGAATCCTGTTTACCATCATGATTTCAATCACCTTTGTTAAATTTGATTCCATCAGTTAACATACCTAAAAATACAGAAGCACCAAACCAAATGCCAACCACAACTATAGTGCCAATTGGTCCCCCTATTGCAGCACCAGTCCGTTCACTAACAGCAGTAGAGCCAATCCCAATTGATGCATAGCCTAAAGCATTTGTTTTTAATTTCAATGAATCTTAAAGAATTTCTTTTGGTGATAAAATATGTCTTTTTACATCGTCTATTTGCTTTACTTCGGCTAAAGGAAATGTAGTATGTAATCTCTAGGAAATATAATACAATAAACAAATGATTCAATCTAGTAATTACCAACACTTATAACTAAAAACTAAAAAAATTCTAATAACAACAAAAGGAAAGGGAATTAATTCACATATATTTTTATCATAATAATGTCTCTTCACTACACAATTTTTATTTTGCAAACTAAAAAAATAAAAGTATCGTCCTATATAAGACAATACTTCCGTAGTTACTTAAACATCACATAATAAATTACCCATAACCTCTCCAAGCACTACATCTGGATTTACTACCTCTTTTACCGAACGCCATCCTATGAAGCCATCTGGTCTAATTAATACAACTCCGTCATTCTCTATACCATATAATTTGCTAAAAATATCTTCTTGAGCAATAAAGTCTCCACTTAAACCAACGCGATACACTTTTATATTTACTCCTAATTTAGCTGAAACAGTATGTGCTGGTTCAGCCCAAGAAGCATTTTCTACTCCAGTAAGTAATACAAAATCATTACCGAATAAGTCTAGTATAGAAACCTTCTGCCCTTCATACATTCCAAGAAAATGTGGTGCTCGCGTTCCAGGTCTTCCGTTCAACTGTACTATATCCATTCTATGCGGGGTAACTAAGTCATCTATAATCGCCTCTGAACTATATTGATACCCAACAGTTACAGCTAAACCGTCCATGATATTCAAATTACCTTCCTCCCTATTAGCAGCACGAAACAGTAAACTACTCGCATAATCTGTCGTTAATTTTGCAACAGGGTATCTCTCTTCATGATATGTTTCTAACAATTTTGGTTGTGCTTTCCCTTTTATAACAGCCGCTAATTTCCAAGCTAGATTGTGCGCATCTTGTATCCCTGTATTTGAACCAAACCCACCAGTTGGCGGCATAATATGTGCAGAATCGCCAACTAAAAAAATGCGATTATCTTGAAATTTTGTAGCAGTACTTTCAGTCGCCTCCCACGGTAAAACACTTACTATTTCTGACTTAACATTTGTACTTCCTATTGCGGTTTGAATAATTTGTTTACAACGTTCTATCGTGAAATCCTCTGGCCCCTCTCCTTTTAATGGATCGTAGGATACATGATAAATCCATCTTCTTGCGTTATCGACTGGAATAAGTGCACCAAGAACTTCCGGATGAAGTACCATAGAAAAACCAAATGCATCTCCTTGTATAAACTCACTTAAATCCGCTTCAAAATAAATATTCATATAATAGCCACCGATTGTACCTCTTCCCTCCGTACTTATCCCTAGCTGCTCACGTATTTTACTTTTTGCACCATCAGCTGCAATTACATAGTCACAATGAATAATACTTTCTTCTTCCGTTTCGCGATTCCGAATCGTTGCTATTACTTCGTGCTCATTTTGTTCATAAGAAACTAATTGATGATAAAAGGATAATTCTCCGCCTAATGTTTTCGCTTCTTGCAACATCATCTCTTCTAAAATTATTTGATAACAAGCAGTTTGTTTTGATGGACTAATCTCTTCTACCTTTTGAAGTAACTTTTCATCGTTTCCATACTGAGTCGCCCTCATTTTTGCCAACGCTTCCTTACTCGCCTCAGCTATTGTATGAACCGCTATTCTTCCTCGGCAATTTTCTAACGCTTTACCCGCCGATCTAATTCTTTGTTCTAAACCCAATTCTCGAAATAACTCCATCGTACGAAAAGTGATTCCACCTGCTTTTGGATGAATTGCAGTAGACAGATGCCTTTCAATAAGTAAATAATCAATATTATGTTTTGCAAGAAATAACGCAGATGCTAACCCCGATAATCCCCCTCCAACAATTAAAACTGGTACATCATTCGATTTCATATATTTATCCCCCACATCATTGTTCTGAGCTCAGTGATATAAATATAATCAAAAAAGCAACAAAGATATAGACTTATATTTCATATTAAATTATCATATAGATAGATTACGCCCCAAATTACTTTTACTTTTTCATACAAATATAATCCGCTTGAATTATGCGTGTATGAAAAAGTAAAACGAAAGAACTCGCTTTAGTAGACACCAAAATAATGAAAACATTATAAGCGGTCGTAACCCTAAAAATTATACAGGGTTACGACCGCTTAATTTTTTGCCCAATGGCTTAACCATCCTCATCTGGAAACAACGTATTATTAAATCATTTTCTTTTTTAAAACTTTATCCATTCTGGTATGTAATCTTTTTCTATCCCCCTATCATTTTCAACATAAAAAATTCATTCGTCTCGATTTTCTTTCCCAATATTGCAGCTCATTCAACAATCATGTAGCATTACCGTATCGAAGTAATGGTTCATCATCTTAAACCTTTCGACTCATTACCAGGAGGTATAGTGATTGAAATGAATAAACAAGAACAATTAAATGTTATAAAAAAAGATTTTGTTGATTCTCAAAAAGTATTATTGGCAATTGGCGATGAAACACGTCAAGCTATTTTGTTAGTTCTCATGGAAACGGAATGTCAAACCGGATTACGTGTAGGAGAAATTACGAAACAAACACACCTTTCTCGACCAGCAGTATCACATCACCTTAGAATTTTACGAGAAGCCGGTATTATTTTAATGCGAAAAGAAGGTACAAAAAACTTTTATTATATTGATATACGTACAAAATTAAGTTTATTAAAAAATCTTGTATTAGATATTGAAAAGCTATTGCACAACTTTTATTGAAATTTGGAGGGATAAGAAATGAAAGCAATGATAATTGACAAGTATGGAAAAGTCCCAATGCGTATGGCAGAGGTACCTACTCCTGAAATAAATGAGCATGAAGTGCTCGCAGAAATTCATGCAGCTAGTATTAACCCGATTGACTTTAAAATACGCGATGGAAAAGTGAAGATGTTACTTAAATATGAAATGCCCCTAATCCTTGGTAATGACTTTTCCGGTGTCATCGTGCAGGTTGGATCAAAAGTAACTCACTTTAAAGTCGGCGATGAAATATATGCACGTCCAAGAAAAAATAAGATCGGTACTTTCGCGGAATATATAGCCATTCATGAGGATGATATAGCTTTAAAACCAGAGAATTTAAGTTTTGAGGAAGCGGCGTCTATTCCTCTCGTTGGCTTAACGTCATATCAAGCATTACATGACATCATGCAACTAAAAAAAGGGCAAAAGATTTTAATTCACGCTGGATCTGGTGGTGTTGGTACTTTCGCAATTCAGTTAGCAAAAATAATGGGTGCTACCGTTACAACGACTGCAAGTGAAGCTGGTGCGAATTTAGTAAAATCTCTTGGCGCAGATGAAATTATTAATTACAAAACAGAAAAATTTGAAGATATACTAACAAATTATGATGCAGTTTTTGATACAATCGGCGGTACAACACTTGAAAAATCATTCAACATTATAAAAAGCGGTGGCAACATTGTTTCCGTTTCAGGTATGCCGAATGCTCGATTCGGTAAAGAATTTGGTTCTGGATTTTTTAAAACACTCTTATTTTCATTAGCAAGCAAAAAACTTACTGCACTTGAAAAAAAGCATAATGCGCAATATTCATTTTTATTTATGAAACCAAGCGGAGATCAATTACGTACTATCGCAAATTATATTGAAGATGGAAAAATCAAACCGGTAATCGATCGAGTTTTCCCTTTTGAAGATGCTCAAAAAGCAATGGAATATTCAGAGGCTGGAAGAGCAAAAGGAAAAATAATCGTAAAAATTAAGTAATAATAAAAACTCCATTTTTTTAAAATGGAGTTTTATATTTGCTGTTAAATAGACATAGGGCAATGAAGTCCTTACAATAGATTGCAAGGGGAAATATCATATTATACTTTTAGCTAACTTTACAAAGAATACATACGTACAAATACATAATAAAAAATAAACAAGGAGGAGATAAAATGACTAAAAATAATGAAGCTGGTTGGAATTTAGATAATAGTTATAAGACTTTACCACAATCATTTTATACAGAAATCCCCCCTACTCCAGTAAATTCACCGGAGCTAGTTAAACTAAATCATTCACTAGCAATATCTCTTGGCTTTAATCCTGAAGAATTGAAAAAGGAAGCTGAAATTGCTATTTTCGCTGGTAATGCACTCCCAGAAGGAGCTCATCCATTAGCTCAAGCATATGCGGGTCATCAATTCGGACATTTTAATATGTTAGGCGACGGTCGTGCTCTTTTAATTGGCGAACAAATTACACCTTCAGGAAAACGTTTTGACATTCAACTGAAAGGTTCTGGCCCTACTCCGTATTCACGCCGCGGTGATGGTCGTGCTGCACTTGGTCCAATGCTACGTGAATATATTATTAGTGAAGCAATGTATGCACTTGATATTCCGACTACCCGCAGTTTAGCAGTTGTCACAACAGGCGAGCCAACATATCGTGAAACAAAGTTACCTGGAGCAATTTTAACTAGAGTAGCAAGCAGCCATATACGCGTCGGCACATTTCAATATGCTGCAGCTCGTGGTTCTACCGAGGATCTTCAATCACTAGCTGACTATACAATAAAAAGGCATTATCCAGAAATTGAAGCTCATGAAAACCGATATACTGCATTACTACAAGAAGTTATAAAGAAACAAGCAAGTCTCATCGCTAAATGGCAACTTGTTGGATTTATCCATGGTGTAATGAATACTGACAATATAACGATTAGTGGAGAAACAATTGATTACGGCCCTTGTGCATTTATGGACAATTACGACCAAGGAACTGTATTTAGCTCAATCGATACACAAGGTCGCTACGCATATGGAAATCAGCCATATATGGCCGCATGGGATCTCGCGCGACTAGCTGAATCTTTAATACCGATTCTACACGAAGATGAAGAAGAAGCATTAAAAATTGCTCAAGACGAAATTTCAAAATTTAGCGTACAATATGAAAACCAGTGGTTCATTGGAATGAAAAAGAAATTAGGACTATTTAGCAGTGAGGAACAAGATCAATCACTTATTGAGCAACTTTTAAAAATGATGGAGAAACATAAAGCAGATTACACAAATACATTCCGTTCATTAACTCTTCATACGATCGAAAATACAGCTCTATTTGATAGTCCAGAATTTAAAGAATGGTACAAACTATGGCAATCTCGATTAGAAAAACAAGAAGAATCGAAAGAAAACGCCTACGAAATGATGAAAAATAATAATCCATCCATCATCCCAAGGAACCATCGCGTAGAAGAAGCACTAGAAGCAGCTGTCACAAATAGCGACTATAGCGTAATGGAGAAACTTCTTGAAGCTCTATCAAATCCTTATGCGTATGCTACAGATCAAGAAGAATACTGTGTTCCACCTGCGCCGACGAATCGTCCTTATCGTACTTTTTGTGGGACTTGATTGTGTAATATCTTTTAATGTGCTTTCAATTATTGAAGGCACATTTTTATTTTATTCACCATTGACGAATGAAGGAATTATACTCCAACTTATAATTTGTACCCCTAACAAAATATCTTTTCTATTTTAGAATAACTATTTCCTCTTTTCTTTACGAAATGAAACAAAACATAATACCAATTATTCCGATTACCCTAATAATAAACTTACTTAACAAATGTTGAGAAATAATATTTCCACTTTTAAGTAGTATCATTTCTGTTATTATATTTTATAAGAATATTCAAAAAATGAAGAGCTTTTATGTTTACATCCACTAAAAGTGAACAAATCACACAACTGTTAAATGAATGGTACATAGAAATACGATCTAGACATATAAATAATGCAACTCGCCTTAAAGAGCAAATAGATATTAAAATCAATGAATTAAAAACTACTTCTCAAGAGATTGGACAAGATCAAAATCTTTTGCTTTATTATTCTTTATTAGACTTTCGTTATAACTATTTAATTGATAACTTAGGTGTATCTAAAGCTAGTTTTAATCAAGTTGAATCATTTGAAATCCCAACAAATAATTTCTTATCATATTACTACCATTTCTTTAAAGCAATTCATTCTGACGCAGTCGGAAACTATGTACTAGCAAAAGAGCATTATTATAAAGCCGAAGCTTCGCTTCAATATGTTCCCGATGAACTTGAAAAGGCGGAATTCTATTATAAACTAGGGTATTCTTACTACGATAATCAACAAGCACTTCAAGCTATCAAAGAAGTAACAAAAGCTAAAGATATGTTTTCTAATCAATCTGGATATGAACTGAATACGGCTTTTTGTGATAACATTTTAGGCCTAGCCTGCACATATTTAAAAGAATGGGAACTAGCCGAAGAGCACTTTACAGCTGCAATGGATCAATTCCAAAAAATCAGCGAAAAAAGATTTATTTTAATGGTTCGACACAACTTAGGATGGATGTATGCAACACAAAATCTCTCCGCTTTAGCTATTCGTTATCTTTCGGAAGTTGTTGAACAGTCTCCAACTCACTATAAAGCTATCTATGTTAAAGCAAAAGAACATTACAAAATAAATCAGCCTGATATCGCTCATGATCTAATTGAAAAAGGAATAAATATTTGTAATAAATTAGAACAAAAAGAATATCAACATCGTAATTTCATTTTAAGAGAAATGAACAATAATTCACCAGCTGAAGAGTTAGAAAAAGTAATTCTAGCAGGAATTTCTTATTTTAATAACGAAGAGCTATATGATAATGTTCAAGAGTATTATGAAACTCTAGCAACTAAATTTCATGAAGAAAATCAACACTCTAAAGCAAGTGAATATTTTTATTTAGCATTACAAGCAAGACAAAAATCTTTTGAGAAAGGAGCATTAAAATGAAAAAAATACTATTGAGTCTGATGGGAATTATCACTCTATTAACTTTAACAACTAATGTAGTAAGTGACAATTCATCTAAAAATTCTGACATACAAAGAGTTATGTTATCAGAAGGCGACGGTGGTGGTTGATTTTTATAAGATTTTATGAAATACTTTTGCAATTCCCACTAAAAAAGAAGCTTATATAAACACAGCTTTCTTTTTAGTGGGAATTCATTTAATAACATTCAACTCTAAATGCTTTGACTAATATACTCACTCCCTCATTATTAAACCCATATTTTTTTGATAAAATTAAAAGATTCTTTCATCGCCCCTCTTACTTATTACAAAAAACTTCTCATCAACTCCGCAATCCCCCTACTCCCCTCACTACCAACTTTCTCAAGTTCCTCCACAACTACATTCCGTCTCTCTACAGAATGATTTTGACTTAACTTCGCTTTTCCTTCTATTTTATTTATCTTTATTTTGAATCCAACTATTCCCTTACTTAATCCTGCCATATAATTCGAATCTACCTCATTTAGCGAGTAGGTACTCTGCGGCTCTTCATATGTATGTACTAAATCTTGAAGAGATTTTAATAATTCCTGTTGATCCTCAACTATTTCCAACTCTCCATATACATGCGCCGCAACGTAATTCCATGTTGGTACTGCATTGTTTGTTTCATACCATGACGGAGAGATATAACTATGCGGCCCTTGAAATATAACTAGTGCTTGCTGATTCCCAATATCTTTCCACTGTTCATTCGGACGTGCGAAATGGCCATGTAAAGTTAGAGTCTCCCTATTTAATAACAACGGTAAATGCGTTGCATATGGTTCCCCATTATGTTGAGAAAATAATGTGGCAAAACTATTTTGTTCAATTATTTCGTACTTCATCTCTTCATCTTGTATTGCAAAATATTTTGGTATGTACATAAGCTCCCTCTTTTCCGATCTTTTCTTTTTTATTTCCTATTATATTTAGTAGTCGTATCAATCAACAGGGACAGTTTGTCATTATTTTATAATGGCAGCTTTCAATTTAAAAAGAATAGGCCGCATGTACTCAATGCGACCTTAGTTTATTTCCTCCAGTATACTTGTAATAAATGCCGTCTTACCTTCACTATAACTGGATCGATTTTTCGATTCTCTTGCTAACTCTTCCTTTAAACGTCCATATTCAAAAGCAACATCTTCATGTTCACGAAGGTAATCCCGAAACGCTATATGTTTTCTTAGCTCTTCGCTATCTTGGTCACATACATACAAATGATGTTGCATCCAAACTGTACTTTCCCCGCCCCAAGGAACGAAAGCATCCTTTCTGCCAAACGCCTCTCTTCCTTTAAAGCTCCATTCCACTTGATGATAGTATCCTATGGCTTCAAGCTTTTTTACTACTCCAGGAAAAATTTTGTACTCTTCTATTACTATATCAATATCTAATATTGGCTTCGATGCAAGTCCTTTAATAGATGTACTTCCAACATGTTCAATGGATAAAATGCTGTCTTCCATTACATCGTTAATGAGAGTTTGTAGCTTATTAAATTCACCTTCCCATTTGGTGTTATATTCTTCAATAGTAATTCTCTGTTTCAATATATCCCTCTTCCCAATACAATTTACAACCTTTGAATATGAGTATCTTTAAAATCCGTCTCATATTTCAATCCATATCCAAACATTCGATCCATCCCAATATGTGCTGTCCATATTAAGCCAATCATTGTAACAGTATCTACCTTAAAATAGACACCCATTATAGCTATTACTATCGATATAATATATGTGTGAAAAATATTATAAATTTTAGCACCTACATAATTATTTATACCATACCCTAACATTGATAAATCCGGTGCTAAAAGGAACACAAAAAATATAATCCAACTAAATTCATATATTGAATACGCATAAATTGTGGCTAACAAAACAACAAGTCCTTCAAAATGTACAATACGTTTTTGCATTCTTTATCATTCCTATTTTTCTATATTTACCGATACATTTTCATCACTGAAAGTATTCTTTGCATTTTTTGACCAGATGGTTGCTAAAATCGGTCCTGCAATGTTATGCCATACTGCTGCTAATACACTTGGAAGTGCAGCGGCTGGTCCAAAATGTGCTGTTGCTAGCGCAACACCTAAGCCTGAATTTTGCATTCCTACTTCTA